>Ga0265293_10000054_pt1 | contig 246629 bp, 231 predicted proteins | sample Munlanlewell138R_FD_192505 | JGI IMG/M metagenome (GOLD analysis project Ga0265293, IMG submission 192505) | Leachate microbial communities from a municipal landfill in Southern Ontario, Canada - Leachate well 138R | ecosystem: Engineered > Solid waste > Landfill > Unclassified | place...
TAATATGAACACCTTGAGCAGTCTCTTCTTTCAGTTCCTTTTACACAGCAAGTAGATGCTTGAACAGTGTACCATGAACCTATGTTATGACCTAATGCAGGAATTGATGATGTATTCAATACTGCTGAACATCCATTACATATTAGATTTTCAGAACCTGAAGATGTACAAGTTGGATTGGTAACTGTCTGCCAGTATGATCCTCCTGAATGGTTGTTTGGATTTAATGGAAGATCTCTTTGCTCATAATATGAACACCTTGAGCAGTCTCTTCTTTCAGCTCCTTTTACATAACAATTAGATGACTGGACCGTATACCACGTACCAAGATTATGACCTAATGCAGGAATTGATGACGAATTCAATACTGCTGAACATCCATTACATATCTGGTTTTCATAACCTGAAGTTGTGCAAGTTGGATTGATAACTGTCACCCAGTCTGACCCTCCTGAATGGTTGTTTGGATTTAAAGGAAGATCCCTTTGTTCAATTGCACCACAGTTATTACAAGTTCTTGATTCTTTCCCTAGAGTTGCACATGTAGACTCAGCCGTTTCTGTCCAATCACTCCAGTCATGGGCTTGGTTTAGTACATATTCGTAATATTGCTGATTAGGATGAAACCATGCTGAAGGCTGTTTAAAATGCATAGGCCATACAGCATGTCTACTTCCTTGGAAATTATTAAAACATACATCATCAGGATTGTTATGATCTCTATGTGCTACTAAATAGAACTTTATAGAGTCTCCGCACTCCATACCTAAATCGAGTAAATCGAACCTATATTGCTTTGTTGTATAACTAAAATAATAACTTGTATCATATTGCCTACGATTCCACCCTGTATCATTTAAATTGTAGTACATGACAATTTTGCTGCAGTCAAAGTTATTAACCTGAGGAATAGCCGTTCCGTCATCACTTCTAGCGTAGGCATATATAAAGAACTCATTTTCATTAAAATAATCGCCACAAATAAAGTCCATATCAGCACCAAAATTATATTCATAAGCATACCTGAAGAAAGGAAATAGCTTAGTAGTTACTTGTTCAGAATCGGGATCTCCTATACGGCATTAAATATGCACATGGGTCGGAAATATTAATACACCACAGTCATCTTGAATTTGGCCAAGTATAGTATCTTCATGGACTTCTTCATTTTCTGTTAAAAAAGAATGTGGAATTATATGCCAATAAGTAAAATAATAATCTTTCCCTTCAATGGTTGACTTTATTGTTATAAACCCAGACTAATCAGGTGGATAAGCATCTTGCTGATTTTCCACTACATACCCTGGAAATAAAGGATATACATCCATATGTTTAGGCATGTAAAAATCTGTACCAGTATGAGGGTTTTGACCACTTGATCTTCTGGGTTGGTTTAACTTGCTAATCACAGGTGCATAATCATTGTTGCCTAGGCTATTGCGTTGAGGAGTTTTTGCTGAAGCAATTGGTGATCTTCCATAGTATTCAACAAAAAAGACTGTTAAATCACATGTATTAGCCTTCACCATTATAAGTGATATTAGTACTACTACGATTAAAAATTTAATTAAAATACTTTTATTTTTCATTGTTTTGACTTCCTATTAATCAAAAACTAAACTACTGTACTCAATGAAATAGGAAACTCGATTATATGTATTTCCACCTATCTTGACATCCAGCTTCGCTTTTTGGTCATCGAAAGGTAAAAACATTGCAATAGTATCTTTCTCATTTACAATGGATATAACACAATCTTTTCCTGTCTCTAAGTCAAGCACCACTGCTTCATGATAAAAAGGGATATCTTTCCTTTGTAGTGAATATGTCAGTAGAATCTTATGCTCATAACCTGAAGAAACAGCAGCAGAACAATAATTATATTTACTATCATCATATCCTCTTATACTGCCATCTTCTAAGTTATGTATTCTGGATCCTTTCAAATCACATGTAAACATATATGGATAAGAGATAGCTACTTTGCTAATTGAATTTCTATCATCACCATAAATTACCTGCGAGGTGTAATTTGAAATATCTAAACACAAAACTTTATAAGGGGTATTTATATAAACGATATCATCACTTACCCATTGCAGAACATTAGTGTATCCTTTTGTATAAGGTATAGGTTTTTCAGTTTTTGTTACAGTGTCCATTACCCATAGTTTGCCGCCTTCATAATCTGTTCTTTCTGTGAAGTAAAGCATTTTTGTCCCACTGGGGTTAAATGCAGGTTTGCCTGCCCATACTTTCCTGTAGATTGTTTCATTGTATGTATAGAATGAGTATCCGCCTGCTTCTTTGCTATTATACACTTCAAGTCTGCCTTCATCTAGATTAACTAGATAAATCAGGCCCCAACAATCTATTACCCAATCATCACTGTTGGGTATTTTATGTGATGAAAATTTATCATCACCAGGCACTAATATCTTCTTTCCATCTTTAACCAAGTATTTGAAAGTAAAATCGTATGTTTCTGGCTCGTCATAAATAGTACAAGATAATGTACACCTTTCAACCTCTTGAAATTCATCCTCTTCAGATATTTTTGCCATTACAGGTGGTATATAAGTAGGTTGACCAGTTATGGGATCTATTGAGTCATATATTTCCTCTAGATCCTTTGATGTTATCATTTTTAGCAATGGTACATCTTTATTACCGGTTACTCCTTGATTAGGCATAATATCTTGAGGTATGTCATTTATACTTATCTGCTTTTCCCCCTTAGAGCCTGTAAAAAAGGCAAAACTAATTATAGCCATTGCTATTAAGGCTATTGTAAACAAAACGATAAATCTATTCTTTTTCATGATAATCCTCCGATCTGATACAATAAAAAAGAAACTAGCCAATATTTAATTGAGCTTATGCACCTGGAACATACTACACAAAACAGCATTTGTCAAGTCCAACTTTTTGAGTTAAAACTCAAAAGAATAGTAAAGGCAGACTAGCTATGGAGTAGAAATAGACTAATCATGATTAAAAAGAGCATACTGTAGAAATGAGGATGTTTCTATTATTTATCTGAATAGACCTTGGCCAAACTTTTAATGGTCTCTTCTATCTCATCAACTAAACTTTGAGGAGCAATGACCTTGGCCTTATCTTTGAAGGTAAAAATCCAAGATATGAAGGTAGGGCTTAAAGAGACATCTACGAAGGCCTTAAATCTTTTTTTGTCCACTTCTTGGACTCTAGTATCAAGACCAAATCTGTCGAAGACCACATTTAAAAGAGATTGGTCAAATATTATTTCAGCCTTTAGAGGATCTCCTTTAAACATATTAAACATAGGCTTTGTATATTTGGTTAAGTCAAAGTCTTTTTTCTTTTCTAAATCAATTTTTTCTCTTAAAACCTCAATTTTCTCCATCTTATCCACCTTAAATTGAGTGATATTGTAGCGCTCATAATAGCAGATTAGATAGTAGTACTCATCCTGCCATATGAGGGCATAGGGAGATACCTTATACTTTCCTCTTACTCCTCTATAGACCTTTTCCTTATTTAGGTCATAGTCAAAGTATGAAAACTTTATTTTTACATTTTTGTTTATAGCTTGATTTATACTGTCAATGTTGTAGTAAACAAATTCATTTTTTGTCTTGGTCCTACTATATACCTTAGTATTTTTAAGTAGTTCTTTTTTTTGGTGTGTAGATACTAACTTGGTTAACTCTTGAGTTAGGGCTTGGGTCTTTTTTTCAGACAGAAACCTAGCAGCTACAACCGCATCTATAACTAGTTTTAACTCTGGTAGTTGTAGCTCTCTTGATGCCATATAGTAGCCATAACTTTTTGACTTTACTCCGATAATATCAAAGCCTAATTCTCTTAATATTCGGATGTCATCATATATGCTTTTTCTTTCTGCCTTTATACCCAAAGATGCCAACTCTTTTATTATATCATTTGTGGAAATCATATGATTTTCATCGGTTTTTTCATATAACATATTATATATATGAAATATTTTAGATTTTTGATCTGTAGACTTGGCCATTTTCTTTCTCCTTTTTACACCTGATAAAAATCATATTCTGCTTGCTCTCTAAGTAGTTCTTTTTTGTTAATCCATAAGTTTAGCTTTTCTTTAGGAAGAATAAAGGGCATTCTAGGGTGAATTCCAAAATACTTATCATAGGCATCTGCAGTAATTATTACAAAACCCTCTTGTTTATATAGGCCGGCCATATATATGGGTGATTTGTCCTTATTAGAAAAAAGGTATTTCTTCTTTTCTTTATCCCACTCGAAATAGCCTAAAGCTCTTATAATACAAGGGTCCATATCTTTAAATAAGGATAGGTAATGAATTCTTTCACTTCTAGCATTTATAACCTTAGCCTTCCTATATTCATTTATAATTCCCCATCTTTTATCTAGTTCTCCACTAGAGGTATCTATAGAAACAGTATCCCAGGGAAATATTTCTTTGCCATCTAGGTCTAAATATCTTCCACACATGGAATCTTCCTTTCTACAAACCACTTATCTTGTTCAAAAAATATGTATGTCTGCGCTCCCATTATCTTACATAAGTAGCGTATTCCGCAACCCCCAGCCTTTAAACTGGCTGCATTTCTAATATCTATAACCTTATCCACTGGATAAATCTTTCCATCTATCCATTCTATGCTTAAAGGATGCATAATCCCTTCTTTGGTAAATTTAACCGTTACATTTACATACTCTTTTATTCTTTTATCTTTTGTCATCTTTTTTCTCCCACATTAAAGGATACTTCCCTCATAGAGGCTTCTAAGTCGCTGGATATATCTCCTAGGTGTTTAGTTTCTAATAGACAAGCCCTTTGAACAGCATAGGCTCCATAGCGACTTCTTACCTGGTCTATGCTCTTTTCCAGGTCTACTAATTTGTATTTTTTGTTATCCTCTTCGAATAGAGAAAGTTGGATATGCCTTTCTTGAGAAACTAGGTTTGTAACCCTAAGGCTAAAACTTCTTATGGGCTTTTGAAAAAGCCAGTTATTTTTTAAGATTTCTAAGGCCTTACCAGCAATGTCTCTAGAGACATTGGAATAGTCCAATAGTTGGCCTTGTCTTTCAAAACTTTCTAGGTCACAGTCTCTTACATAAATTTGAACAGTTTTTCCCTTTAAGCCCTGTTCTCTTAGCCTTCTTGCCACACTTTCAGCTAATACTAGGACTGTAATTTTCACATCTTCATAAGTATTTAGATCCTCAGGAGGAGTAGTACCATTACCTATAGACTTTATTACACTTTGATAGCCTTGGTTTTCCACCCTAGAGAAGTCTTGACCTAGGGCATAGGCCCTAAGAACAGGCCCCCATTTACCTAACTTTTGCTGCAAAAACTCCCTATCACATTGGGCTAATTCTCCTATGGTGTGTATGTTGTATCTATTTAACTTTCTTTTTGTGGCCCTACCCACATACAAAAGCTCTTCCACTGGTAAGGGCCAAGCTTTTTGCTTGTAGTTATCCCTACTTATTAAGGTAACTGCATCAGGCTTTTTCATATCTGAGCCTAATTTGGCAAATATCTTATTAAAACTTACACCTATAGAGGCAGTTATGCCCAATTCAAATTTAATCTTTTCCTTTATTTCCCAGGCAATTTTGTAACCCTCTTCTAAGGTCCTGTTGGGATAAGAAATATCTATCCAAGCCTCATCCATACCAAAGGGCTCTACTTGTTGAGAGTATCTTCCATATATTTCTCTTGCCATATTGCCAATTCTCAAATACCTATCATACTTAGGGGGCACAACCAGAAGATTAGGAGCCTTTATTTTAGCTTCCCAGATAACCTCTCCAGTCTTTATACCGGCCTTTTTAGCCAATTCATTTTTAGCTAGCACAATACCGTGGCGCAATTCAGGACTGCCACAAACTGCAACCGGTTTATCCCTTATGGAGGGGTCATATAAGCATTCTACTGAGGCGTAAAAGCTGTTTAAATCTGCATGTAAAATTATTGGTTCCATAACACTCCACTCAAAAACATTTTATAATACGAACATATGTTTGTAAAGAGTAGTGGATTTAGTGTACAAAAAAAAGGTCTCTTGTACCTTAGTCTTTTAAACCATACTTTAGTGCAGTTCTTTTGAAAATTTTAATAAAGACATCTCCTAAGAAGATCAGTAATATAAAGCTGCTGACTGCGTGCATAAGATCAAAGAAAAATGAACTGGCTGAAGCTAAGAAAAAGGCTCCTATACCTGCATCGGTCATGTAGCCAGAAAAAACATGATAAAGGTTCATGGCCCAACCAAATAAAAAGCCCCACAAAAATCCATAAGCTGCTCTAATCCACTTGTGTTTAGACAAAAACAAATGAAGCCAACCAGAAATAAAGCCCATTAAGCCCCACAAGAGCATCTGCCAAAGAGTCCATGGTCCATGTCCTAATATCATATTAGATACTAAAGCAGAAAGGGCTCCTACCATAAAACCAAAGTGGGGACCAAAAGCAAGTGCTGACATAATAACTATAAAGGAAACAGGGTTGGCTCCAGGCAAAGAGACAAAAAGCACCCTGCCTGCAGATGCTACTGCTGTAAGAATAGCTAAAAGAACCACCTTTTCTGCACTGGCACTTTTTTGCTCAAAAAGCCCCAGACCCATAAAAAGTAAGGAAAGAGCAGAAACTACCAAGGCTATGGGAATAGAATAGAAGGCTAGTACTGTTGATAGGCCTAAAACTATGAAAGATAAGCTGACAATTAGAATCCTTTTACCCTTCATTTTTTCCTCCTAAAGCTTCTTCAATATCTCCATAGGTTATGAGGTTGTCATTTAACTCTCTAAGAGCCTTGTTTATAGATGTAGTGTAGTACCTATTTTGCTTAAAGAAATCCCTGGCATTCATAGAATAAGCTACCTCTCCATTAAATAGCATAATGCATCTACTGGCATAGTCTGCAGCAAACTCTAAGTCATGGGTAGCACATATTATAGTGGCCTTGGACTCTAACAAAACTTGAGCAGCTATTTTTTTCAAAAAAGGATCCATACTCTTGGTTGGTTCATCCAAAATAATTAAATCTGGCTTTCTAAGTAGCATGGTTGCTAAAACTACCTTTTGCTGCTCTCCAGAAGAAAGGTCATAGGGATGTTTGTCTAATAAATCCTTAAGATTAAGCCTTGTTAGAAAATCTTCATAAAGCTTTTCATCCATACCTTCAAAATACAGTTCATCTTCAACTGTGTCCTGTCTAAAAAAGGCCATTAAATCTTGGGGCATGTATTGTATTTTCTTGTAGGAAGCCTTAACCTTGCCAAATTGTCCCTTATTCATTCCACTTATGACCTTTAAAAGAGTACTTTTACCTGAGCCATTACTGCCCATAAGACATAGAAACTCTCCCTTTTCTACTTCTAGGTCTAAATTTCTTAAGGCATAGTTTCCCTTAGTGTAGGCAAAGAACAATTCTTTAATGGCCACTACTCTTTCTTTTTTATCTCTACTTTCTTCTTTTTCTTTTTCTAAAAAGTCTTTCATGGTCATGTCTTGAGCTAAAAGCTTTAATTCCTTAGGATTTATACTAACTTCACTCTTAGGAGAAATGGCCAAAGAAGCCTTGGAAATTACAGGAATAAAATCCTTTCTTTTCTCATCTTCAAAAGATTTTTCCCATAAGTCTCTTAGAACCTTTCTAGAGGGGCCTTGAAAGATTACTTGGCCATCTTGCATGTAGGCAATTTTATCTACCATTGAGATTAAATAGTCAGGCTTATGCTCAGTTATAACTAAGGTGATACCTAGCTCTTCATTTAGTCTTCTTAAGACATCAGTAAACTCCATAGCTGCTATTGGGTCTAATTGGCTAATAGGTTCATCTAGCAATAAAATATCAGGATAGAGCATAAGTTGAGAACTTAAAGCTACTAGCTGCTTTTGCCCTCCAGACAAGGTGTCAGGATGTCTTTGTAAAAGGTCATCTATACCAAAGTAGCTGACCGTTTCACTCATTCTCTTTTTTTGAATATCATTATCTAAAGCTAGATTTTCCATGGGCAAAGCTAGGTCTGATAAAACTGTGGATGTAACTAATTGGGTATCTGGATGAGAAAAAACAATGGCAACTTTTTTACTCTCAGCATCTATTTTAATTTCTCCAGTCAATCTGCCTTGAGGACGAGATTCTTCTTTTAAGCTTCTTAAAAGAGTGGTTTTGCCACAGCCAGAAGGTCCCATAATCAAAAAGATTTCTCCTTTTTTCACCTCTATATTAACCTTATCTAGGGCCTTTTTAACCTGTATAGAACCCTTAATATAGTTATCATATTCAAAACTTAAATTACTTACACTAATCATTTTTTCTATGCCATCTTTCTATTGTTTTTCTTTTGAAAATAACTAATACTTCCAATAAAAGAGGTAAAAAGAGAAATGCACACATGGCTAAATATAGCCATACATCATATCCTCTTAAAGTAATATTCTGGCTTTTGGGATAAAAGGTAAAATCAATTGTTTTTGTAAATCCCCCTATTAAAACCCCTAAACTGGCTAATGCAAATACAGATATGAGAATAAAGTCTTTTTTAGTGTATCTATAGCGGTTATAGGGGACAGCCTTTGTGGTCCCATAATTTTTAACCCTTAAACTTAAAGCTCCCTCCATTCCCTCTTCTAAGGTCCAGGCAGTTAAGGTCTTTAAATAGTTACCTGAGTTTTTAATCTTCTCTTTTATACCCTTAGTTTGACTGGGATTATTAATTCTTTGTAGCCCTGCCAATTCACTAGCTCTTTTGTTTAACAAGGGCATATAGCGTAAAGACATATCTAGTACAAAAGAAGTTTTAGGTAAAAGCCTAGAAAACAAGAAAAGAAATCTAGAGCTATTTATTAAGGCATTAAAGGACATAAAGCTACTTAAAAGGGACATAATCATAAACATATTAAAAACCCCATATATTAAAGCTTCTTTTGTAACTGGATTTTGAAAAAGATAAAAAAGAATGGTTGAGCCCCTTCTAACAAAAAGCATATTAGATAAAAATACTATTAGGCCTAATAGAAGAAGCCAGGGAATATTTTTCAAATAATTTTCTAAAGAAGAATAAAATATGGCCATTAAAGAGCTGGCAATAAATATAGTTATAATAAAAATAGGGTTTTGGAAGATAAAAACTGAGCAAAAGAAAAATATGTAATATGCTAATACACTTAAAGGATGTAGTATGTTAAATAGACTTACTACTCTATTATGTATACCCACAAAATGTCATCTCCTTCTTCTAATTCATAAATACCACTACTTTTTGTGGAAGACTCTCCATTTACATAAAAAACCCAGCCACTGGCAGGACCATGGTCAAACTCATAAACATCAGATATTCCTTGTATATAGCGGGCAGAAGAAACTCCACTAGAAAAAAGTGGGATCTTCATTTCTTTACAGGTCTTAAAAAGCACATCAAAAACTGTTTCATTTCCAAATAGTTCTACTTTGGTCTTTTCCAAAAAGTAACCTCTTTCTACAGAGCTGGCATCTATACTCAAGGTTACATAGCCCTTTTCTTCTCCTTTTTCTTTAGAACAAGCTGAAAGTAGAAGGATAAATATTAATAATAGGATTAAAGGTATATATAAAATCTTTTTTCTTTTCATACTAATTATCTCCTTGTTTATAGGCTTTGACAAAAATGCTTATGGCCTCTTGTCTGGTAACAAAGCCTTCTTTACCCAACATTTCCTCAAGACTAAAATTCAAGCTATTCCCAAAAGTCTTTTTTAAGGTATAAGAAAAATCTTTACTATTTACCCTTTCTTTAGGATAAAAATTCCCACTGTTATCAAAAGATATAAGGCCATTTAAATAGGCAGTAATAATACTCTTACCATACAAATCCTCAGGCCCTACATCATAAAATCTTGGAATATAGATATTTAAATCAAAAGGAGCACTTTTATGAATAAGATCAGCTAACTCCTCTTTTGTTAAAACATCATTAGGCCTTAATCTAGCCAAATCATCCAAAACTATAATCTTCTCTTCTAAAGCAAAAAGCATATCTTCATAATAAATATCCCAGATATCCTCATAATCAGAAAAAGGACTCTCTATAACCACAGGAGGCTCTGTTGTACTTGTTGGTTGGCTTGAGGGTGAGGGAATACCTGTAGGCTGGCTTGAAGGAGAAGGACTAGGGCTAGGACTAGGACTAATCTTTTCCTTTTTACTATATACATAGCCCTTTTCTAAGGCCAAAAGAGCCAGATAAGCTTGCTCTGATGCCATATTATTTGCAGGGCCATCCTTGTTATGTTTAAACTTGTAATCTTTGGTCATATAGACCTCTATTAAGGTATCATAGAGACTTTTATTCTTACGTACAAAACGTACATCATCTAAAGAAATACCAGACATAACTAGGGCTATTATCATTTGTGATAGGTTTTCAGAGGAATCAGAGCCTTGAAAGTAAACAAGGCCATCATCATCCATGAGTTTACTCAAATTATTTAAAGCTGCATTTTTCCCATCTTCAACCTTCTTACTTGACCCACAATAAGCTAGGGCACTTACAGCTAGGGCCGTTAGGTCTACATCTGAGGCCCAGCCCTTAACAAGAGGAAAGCCTCCATCGGGATTTTGATATTCTAAAAGCTTTGAAGCTAGTTTATCTAAATCCCAGATTACATCTTTTTTTAAGCTTTGACCATGAAGGGCAAAGATAGAAAATATTATTCCATTAATGCCGGTTCTATCAATATCTTTAAAATTAGCTAAGGATGTAAGAAGGTCATAACCTACAAAGTTTGAAGGGTTCTTGCCTGCTTCTTTTAAGACCATAATTAGTTTGGCATAATCTAAGGCAGACCTATAAACTCCTTCTTTTTCCTTAAGGTCATTTTCCATATCTTTGATATATGTTTCACTTATATCATAGCCATATAAAGATAAACCCAGAGCTTCCCATGCAGAAAGCTCTGAGTAGTTTTTGTAGTTTTCACTCATTTTAAGCAAAATATCCCCAGAGGCTTCAATTTGTAAATTAAAGCTATTAAACAAGAGGGCTATTAGTAAAATGAAAGAAACTATTTTTCTCAAATCCCTATTTTCCTTCCATTACTGAATATATTAGGTAGATAGCTTCTTCTCTACTTAAGTCATCAACAAAGAGAGGCTCAAAACTAGAAAAATCTAAATCCTTTGATACAACTCTTTTTAAGCCATAAGAAACCATATCAAGATCCACAAGAGCCTTTGGATTTAAATATCCAGCATCAGATTTAGCCAAACCATATTTAAATACTGTTTGAGCATATCGAGAAAACCAATCTGTTTTATCTACATCTATATATCTTTTTGCCACTTTGCCACTAACATCAAAGCCAGAAGCACGAACTAAAAGAGTTAAAAACTCTGCTTTAGTTACTAAATCTTGTGGTCTTAAGTTTTGTTTATCATCACCTACTAAAACTTGGTCTTCTAAAGCTTTTAAGACATAGGCCTTGTAGTCTTCAGATATTTTACTTGAATCCTTGTAATCATTAAGGCTATAGACCTTATCAGATAAAACATTTACTTTAACAGTGCTAAAAGAAGTATCACTAGCTTTTGTATCAAGACTTATTTCATATAATCCTTTTGTATTTAAACTAAAGTTTACATAGCCATTAGCATCTGTAAGAAAAGCTATCTTACCATTTAGAAGAATATCTGCCTGTGAAACTGGTTTAACGCCTACTTCCCAGGTTACTGGGTCTGTAACATGCTTCATTAATCTCAAACTAATACTTTCTCCACCTGGCACCGCTATATTATTAGTATCAAAAAAGGCATAAGAATCGGTCATCCAATTGGATATTAGATATAGCTCTAAGGCATCACCAGCCTCTAAAGCCTGTTCATTAAGGGCAAACCAAGAAGTCTCATTGTTTACCACATACATCCAGCCACCAGTATCTGTAGGATCTATTCCCAAAAGTCTTGACACATAGGCTCCACCATTAAAGTTACTGACCTTAGGGTCGGTAACTGAAAAATCTAAATCTTCTAAGGCCTTAACTAGGGCATGTAAAGCAGAAAACTCTAGGTCTGAGTCTAGGTTATATCCTTTTAAATCAAAGCTCTTTGGATTTACATAAGATACATAGGTTTTATCTAAACTATTAATCTTAACCAAGACACCCTTATCCTTTACAGTAACCTTTAGGCTGGGGTTGGATATGATGTCCATATCATCTACATAATATCTAGCACTAATATCATAAATTCCCCCCTTATTAAAAGTAATAAAGGCGTAGCCATTTTTATCTGTTGTAATTGAGGACTCTTGTCCATTTATATATATTTTAGCTCCAGAAAAACCTAAATCTGTAACCTCCCAGGTTAAAGGGTCAGTATAGTGGTGCTTTAGCTCTACTTTAATAGTAGAAAAGGCATCTATTTCTAATTCATCTTCTCCTTCAAAAAAGGCATAAGATGAATACATCCAGTCTTCAATATAGTAAAGGACAATTAAATCTCCTGCCTTCACTCCTTGGTCCTTAATAGAATTCCAAGATGAATTGTTATTCAAGGTATACATCCAACCAGCATTATCTATAGCATCTTTACCTAAAACAGAAGAAACATAGGCCCCACCATTGGTATTAATAATGGCCTTATCACTGGCATCATAACCCTTACTTTCTAAGGCCTTTAAAATTGCATGTAAGGCTGTAAATTCTTGGGGTTGGTCTGTTATACCATATTTTTCTAAATCAAAAACTTCTGTAGATACACCTGTTTTTTCCATTAAAGTTCTTTCATAACCCTCTATACGAACATAGACTAAAGATGGGTCTGTTTTTGCTAAAACAGGTATAAAGCTGGTCATTAGTAACATTATTACTAATATACTTGAAATGATTTTTTTACTATCTTTCATAATCTCAATCCTCCGTTAAAATTAAAAAAATCCTTTTTTGCGGAACAAAGGATTGAATTTACATTCCCTATGACCCGCAAGTTATGTATTGGCTTATCGGCAGGTCTTCTGACTTGATTTCATAGCTATGCACCTTCCCATATTTCTACAGTGGTATTTCGCAATCGCTCCATCTTACAGCGGCGGGACCGTACAGGACTTTCACCTGTTTCCCTTTTAAATATATACCGACAAACTCACATATTAAATTGTGTATTCAGTTAACCACAATTGCACTTTCTTGTCAATTGAAGTAGACAATCTAATATATATCTATTAAATATGGGATAAATTTGCAGAAAACAGCTTTACACAAGATTCCTATTTATTTTTATTCTTCCTAAAAAAGAAAACAAGTGATACAAGAGTTAATAAAAGAAAAGAGCCTGTATTTACTAGATATAACTCTAATGAATAGGTGAGAAAGTGAAAGAAGAAAAAGAAAAAATATAGGGCTATAGAAAGCAGTCTTTTAGAAGTTTTTTCAGAGGAAAAAAGCCTATAGCTAAAGTAGTTTAAAAAGAAAAGCCAAAAGGGGTAGGCCAAATAAGGCAGATAGGACAAGGAGTTGGCATTTAGTATTTTTGTAAAAGATGAAAAAATTTCACTGGGTATGCCTAGATAAAAAAAGCTCTGTGTATATGAAAAGGCCATATATACTAAAGCTACTACTAGGGTGGGAATTCCTAGATAAAGTAGGTGTAAAACTGTTTCACCAGAAGAAAAAGCCAATTCATCTTTTATATCAAACCTTTTTATGAATATGAAACGTCCAAGAAAAATAAAGAAAAGAGATAAAAGGCTTAAAAAGAGAGAATAGGCAAGGATATTTTTTTCCATAAAGACTTTTAAGAAGTCCAAGTAAAATACTAGGTGTATAAGTAAATTTCTTCCTATTACACTAAATATGAGATATGAAAAAAGCCCTAATACAAGCGCTCTTCTATCTCTTTTTATGAGTAAATATATTAAAAGCAAGAGGGGCAAAAGTATCATTGCCCCTGTTGCAAAAGATAATATTAATATTTTATACAAATCACTCATTAGCAAATATATGTTTTAAAAATCCAGCAATTTCTTGATTCCATGCTGACCATGCATGACCTTGTTCATCACTAGTATAGGTTAACTTCAAGCCTTTTTCTTTAGCTAGTTGCCTAAACTCTTCATTAAAGTAGTAAAGAAAATCTGATGTCCCACAATACTGATAAAGATCTAAATCTCCAATACCATAACCTTCAACCTTTTTATTCTCCTTAATTAGGTGGAAAAGGTCACTATTTGTACCCTCTACATTAAAGTCTGGTCCGAAGATACTGGTAAACAGTTTCACATGGGCTTGATCCTGCAATTCGTCCCCACTTAATAGGCTGGGCATTTTAACTAAGTTTAAAACTCCTGAAAAGCTACCTGCTCCATAGAATCTATGGGGATTATTAAAAGCTATTTTAAAGGCTCCATAGCCTCCCATGGAAAGGCCTGCTATTAAGTTGTTTTCTCTTTTTTTAGACAAGCCAAAGGTTCTTTGAACAAAGTCCATTAGCTCTACTGTTAGGTATGTATAGAAGTTTTCTCCATATACCATATCTGCATAAAAACTATTATGGGCATTGGGCATAACCACAGCTATGCCATAGTCTATAGCAAGTCTTGCAATGGTTGAATTGGCTAACCAGTCATGGCATCCCCCACTCATACCGTGTAAAAGGTAAAGGACCTTTGTGTTTTCTGTTACCCCAGCTGTAGGTAAAATTACATTGCACTCATCTCTATAGCCTAAATTTTTAGCATCAAATTTACAGTTAATTATTGTAGATGACATTAGAAACCTCCATTCTAATCTAAAGAATCAAATACTTCTTTAAAAGCTTTAACACTGTAGTCAATATCCTCATATGAAAGAGCATCAGATACTTGTATTCTAATTCTTGCAGTACCTTCTGGAACTACAGGGAAACCAAAGCCTGTAACATATATTTTCTTTTCTAGCATAGCCTTAGCAATCTTTATAGCCTTTGCTGTTTCTTTTACAATAATGGGAACAATAGCACTTTCTCCATCTAAGGGTTCAAATCCCTCTTCTTTTAGTCTTTTTCTTAAATAGGCCACCTTTTTATGAAGAGAATCTATTCTTTCTGGTTCTCTTTCTAAAATCTCTATGGCCTTTAAGGACATGGCTGCTACTACTGGTGGTAAGGAGTTGGTAAATAGGGAGGTTCTAGATGCTTGTACACACATATCTATTACTTCCTTTCTGCCTGCCACAAAGCCCCCTGCAGAGCCCCCTAGAGCCTTTCCATAGGTCCCAGTAATGATATCAATCTTACCTAAAAGTCCAAAATGCTCAATAACTCCTCTTCCAGTTTTTCCCACAACTCCCATACCATGGGAATCGTCCACTAAGAGAACCGCCTTGTATTTTTGACAAAGCTCATAGACTTGATCTAGCTTGGCAAAATCCCCTTCCATAGAAAATACCCCGTCGGTAATGACTAAACGGGTATTCATATCTTGGGTTTCTTTAAGAATTCTTTCTAAATCTTCCATATCTGAATGCTTGTAGATATAGCGCTGAACCTTCCTACTGGCTAAACGACCTCCATCTATAATACTGGCATGGTTTAGCTCATCAGATATGATACAGTCTCCTTCAAAGGTAATAGCAGGTATAACTCCAGTGTTGGCATTCCAGCAGGTCATATATGTTAAACAAGCCTCTGTGTGCATAAATTGGGCTGTTTTTTCTTCTAATTGCCTGTGTATATCATAGGTACCACATATGAAACGAACTGATGCTGCCCCAACTCCATAATCATCTAGGGCCTTATGACCTGCATCAATAATCTCTTGGTTATCGCAAAGTCCTATATAGTTGTTTGAACAAAGCACCATTACATCATCATGCTTTTCAATATTAGTATGGCTTCCCATAGGTTCTCTAATAAATTGATACTCCTTATATGTTCCACCATCTCTCATAGCCTGCAACCTATTTTGCAGATTTGTATACATATCCATCTTATTTCCTCCTTAAGGTATCATTAGTCTTTTATTTCATTTCCGTTAATAACAGAGAAAAATCTTTCTTTACCATTATCATACATTACCCTATATACATAAACAAAAACATCTGCCTTTTTATCAAAGATATATCCTGAATCTATTTTTTTAATTACAAGAGAGGTTTGGCCCTCTTTTACAAAGTTACTAACTAAGATATTACCTATGCTTACACTGGGTTTTACATATTCAAAATCTAGCATTTCATAGGCAATTACCCCTATTTCTACCCTTTCAATCCTGTCCTTATTTATATATACAAATATGTAGCTATTATAGATATGGGTATCTTTTTCACAGAACTTAAAGGCTAGTTTATATGAGTTTAGGCTACTGGCAAATATGGAATCTAGGACATATTTATCTTGGTCTAAGGGTAAAGAATCTATAAAGGTTCTAGCCAAGGCCTCCATACTATTTTCTTCTTTAGGTTCAAGACTAAAATCTATATCTGGGATAAAGGTTATGGTTTCTTGGTCCAAATCCTCAAAAACTAGTCCTTTTAGCCCTTTTAAGTAGGTGGTTAAGGAATTGGTCTCATAATTTACTTTTCTAGGAAAGAAAGAGGCTGCTTCATATGGGGGAATATCGCATTCAATAATAATATCCCTATACTCCATAAGGGTTTTAATATATTCATTTTCATTGGTAATTCTTTTATCACTGAAATTTAAATAGAACATATATACACCCATAAAGATATTGACTGCTACTAAAAGGATAATTAATACTCTTATAGATCTCTTACTATCCATTACTGTTCCACCTCCTCTAGAGAAAGGGGTAAAATCTCTTTATCAAACAATATCCAAGAAGGAGAGGTTAAGGTGGTTTGCTCTTTAATATATGCTATGAACATATTGTCTGCTTTTATAGAGCTTAGGGCCAATTCTGATTGAGATAAGAGGCTAAAGGTGCTTAAGCTATATAGGGTGTCTTCCCCTTCAAAGAAAAACCCTTCTATATCCAACATTATTCCATCTATTGATACTACTCTTTCTTCTGTAGCAGATATACTAATACTTGCCTTTTTGTCCTTAATGTATACAGGATAGTCCTTATATGAATAGGTTAAATAGAAGGTATAGAAGTTTGCATCTTCCTCTATATCCACTAAATAAAGATTGTTCTTAATTTCTTCATAGGATAAACCTTGTAAATCTTCAACTGCCTGCAAGGCATTTAAAAAGGCTTGTGAAATCTCTCCTTTTTCTTTTGTATATGACACAGCAGATGAATACCTATAACTTATACTGGCATCTGTATGAATGGTATATACATTGTATTGGTCAGAAAAGGTAACCTCCTTATTCTGGGTTATGAGGGTTTTGTACATATCAGCATATATGCCAAAGAGTCTTTCTTTAATCTCTTCAATATATGTGGTAACTAAAGGTGAAATATTATTAAGGTCTGTTTCTAACTGTAAGTTCAGCATACACTCACTTAATAAATTATAATTGCTAATTCTAATCCTATCTAACTTTACAAAGCTATCATCAATTACAATTGTAGTGTCCGGCTCAATATTACCTTGGTAGCTTTCATAAAGGGCTACCTCTGTTAAGTAAACATAGGTTATATTGCTTTGGGCTTTAATCTCTTCGTATACATTTAAAAAGTCGCTTAAGCGCAAAAGTCCACTTAACTTAACCGATACATACCTAAAGACCTTGTCTTTTACTCTTAAGTAAACATCTCCTTCATCATTAGAACTAGGAATAATTTTAATCTTACTTATTGTATCAATTTCAAAGTTTGTATTTATGCTATTGCTAATCCAATTTATGAAGCTAATAGGACAATCATAGTTAAACTTAATTAGATAGCCTGCCAAAGGCGTAATTTCATTCCATTTTTCCTCTTCATATATCTCATATTGTCTGGTATCAGAAAGGGTTTTAAGGGCTTCTAAAGTGTCTTTCCACATTTTAAAGAAGTAACCATCCTCTTCTTTTTGCACCTTATGGACACTAAGTCCCTCTCCACCTGTCATAGTTATTTCAAAGGGTAAAACATAGCTTTCAAGAAGATAATCTTCAAAGCTAACTAAATCGGTTACCTGATGAATGCTGGGGTCTTTTTTTTGAGGGAAAAACTTACCAGTAGAATGGTAAGAAACCAGCATGAAAGACTGCAGGCCAGTTAAAGCCAAAAGAAGTATGAGAACTATATAGGTCCATTTTTTTCTCATTTTTCCTTCCTTTCTCTGTCTATAGGTATCCAAACAATAACCTTGGTTCCCTTGTTAAGCCAGGAGTCCACTGTAATGTCACCTTGGTGAGCTTTAACTATTTCGTGGGCAATGGCCAAACCTAGACCGCTACCTCCCAAAGATCTAGTTCTGGCCTTGTCCACCCTATAAAATCTTTCAAAGATTCTATCTTTATCCTTAGCTCCAATTCCAATACCGTTATCTTCCACCTCTATAAACAACTTATTTCCTTCTTTATAGGTTCTAATTTCAATATGTCCCTTATTAGGGGTGTACTTAATAGCATTTACCATTAAATTTATAATACACCTTAGCATCTTGTCATAATCAAAGTAGGCCTTAGAACTATAGGCTAAATCCTTAGTTACGCTATGACTCTTTTTCTGAGCCTCAACTTCAACAGCCTTAAGGGCATTGGTTATAAGGGTTTCTACACTGTTATGAGAATACTTTAAGACCATCTTATCCATATCCATTTGAGATAATTCAAGTAGGTCTTTTACTAACTTATCCATTCTGTCAGATTCAGAATTTATAACCTCTAAAAACTCTAATCTAGTCTTCTCATCTTCAACACCAGCTTGCAATGTTTCAGTAAAGCTCTTTATAGCAGTAAGAGGTGTCTTTAACTCATGAGATACATTTGCTACAAATTCTTTTCTCATTTTATCCAACCTATACTGCTTAGTAATATTTCTCAAAAGAATTATGACCCCTTCTGCCCTACCTGAACTATCTTTAAAAGAAGCTATGCTCATACTTATTACTTCATCATCTAAGGATAAAAGCTTTTCTTTATAGAAATCTTCTTTAATATTTCCCACATCCAAGTCTAAATCATACTCTTTAATAAACTCATCCAAGCTAAAATCTAAAATAGTCCTATTAAGTAAGGGATAAACAGCAGGATTGGCATGGATTAGCTGGCCATTTGAATTGTAAGCTATTACTCCACCTTCAATATTATCTAAAATAATCTCCATTTTGTTTTTCTCAGAAGAAATTTCTCCCAACATATTCATAAGAGAATAACTCATATCATTAATACTTACAGATAGCTGTCCTATCTCATCATCAGAGCGAATATCTAAGGTCTTTCCAAAATCTCCTTCTGCTATGGCCTTGGTCCTAACAGTTATATCCTTTATAGGTCTAGAAATGGCCTTAGATAGGAAGTAACCAATAATGAAGGCTACACTTAAGGCCAAAACCAAAGAGGTCAAAAGAGCACTGTTAAACTCAGTAACCATATCCTGCCAATCGCTCTTGTAGTACCTAAAATAAATGACCAGATTGTTTAATTTGACTCCATAGTCATAAAAGGTCCTACCCTTGATACTCTCTATCCCTTTTCCATTTAAAGGCTCTCCAGCCATGGCTGACAAGAAATTTGAAGACTGAAACAACTCAGTTATAAAATCATCCTTTTTACCTGAAAGAAAATATGGGTCATTGGAATAAAGTTCATTGGTCTTTCTATCCACAACAGTAAAGCTTCTATTGCTTCCATAAATACCAAAGGCAGGAGCATAAAGGTCTCTAATATCTGCATAAACTAAATAGGCAGAATAAGCCTCTTCATTGTAACTTAGGGCATTAAGACCATTTTCAATATTCTTAGTAAACTGGTTGTAATGAAAACTCTCAATATTATTATTCAAAAGAACGCCCACAGGTATAATCATAGATATAGCTATGATACAAATGTAGATAACCATTTTAGACTGTAATGATAGGTGTCTATCAGTCCTTTTTGAAGTAATAGCCCATTCCTCTCTTGGTAACAATATATTCGTTGGGATCAGCAGACAACTTTTCTCTTAGTCTGCTAACAGTTACATCCACTGTTCGCATCTCACCAAAGTATTCATAATCCCATATCTCTTCTAAAAGAATCTCTCTAGAAAAAACTTTTTCAGGATTTTTCATAAAAAATTCCAAAAGTTCAAATTCTCTAGCTGTCAAATCCAGCACCTTGCCTTCTTTTAGGATTTCATACTTAGCTTCATCCAATTCTAGATTTCTTACCTTGTAGCGCTCTTTGTTGTCTTCATTGCTGGCTACATAGGTTGAACGGCGAAGATTACTTTTTACTCTGGCAATTAACTCTCTAGGTGAAAAGGGTTTGGTTATATAGTCATCTGCCCCCATTTCCAAACCTAAAATTTTGTCTAATTCTTCAGATTTAGCAGACAGCATAATAATAGGAGTAGTTATACTCTCTCTTAACTTTCTACAAACAGAAAGCCCATCATATTCAGGCAACATAACATCTAAAAGAATAAGGTCTGGTTTATGCTTAAGGGCCATTAAAATAGCTGTCTTGCCATCAAAAGCAGATATGACATCATAACCTTCCTTTTCAAGATTGTATTTTAAAATATCAACAATGTTTTTTTCATCGTCTACGACTAATATTTTTTCATTCATTCTCATAACCTCATATAATAATATATAAAAAGCTGGTAAATATCAATCATAGGAACCAGGCATTATCCTGTAAAATCCTCTAAAGGAAAAAGATCCGTCTTGTGCAATATAAGATACTATTGCATCAGATACCTCAGTAACTTGCCCCTTTATACTCAAATGCAACTGCTTAGTCCTATTATCAAACTCAATACTTTCAACATAGTTACTATTACTAATCCATTTACCTCCTGAGGGTAAATCTATGGCAACTCCATACTGGTCAAATACCTTTAAGGGCAAAGAGTAAAAGTCAGAAGTTGATATTACAAAAGATTGCTTGGTATCATATTCCAAGGTGGCTACCTTAGGCCTTTCTGCCTTTATCTCAATACTATCAGTTTGTATTACCCTTCCATCTTTCCAATACATAATAAGAACAGTTTCATCTTGTTCAAAATATGAAGAAAATCTTAGGGCAAAATCAGATTTTGATACATAGACCTTATTAGAGTTTAAGGTAATATTTGAAATAATGGTTGGTAAGCCATTTGCATCGGTTTTTAGCATAACAGGCTCTTGTAATAAGGTATATCCAGTCAAACTAATATATTTAGTATAGGCCTCTTTTCTGTCAAAAGAGCCTCCATAAAGAACCTTAGGACTAGAAATATCAAATACACTAATATCAGCAGCTGAAACATTGGTTAAACTAAAGCTGTATCCTGATTTATCCATAACCTTTCCATCTCTAGTAATATATATGTTAAAAATATCTCTACCTGTAATATTAGTAGTAGAAACCATAGTATCAGATAAAGTAAAACTCTTTCCCGAAACCCTATCTATCAAAACTCCCCACTTAACACTATCCCACTGAGGTCTATTGGATAGGGAGCTTTCTCCTCCAAATTGGTCAACCACCTTAATGTATGATAAATCCAATACATAATTTGTAATTCCTTGCTCAAAATGATAAAAAGGCAAATCAATTCCAGTAATAATATATGGGATGTTTCCATCATTTACCCTGGCACTAAATAGGGATGTAGTTTTTCCTCTAATGGTACAAGAGATATTGGCAGTACCTGAGTTAATAGTATTAAAAGATAAGATACCACTGGTTATCCTAATATTAGCTGCAGGTATAACTGTTACATTAGAAGAAGTATAGGAGATAAGGTCACTACTTTTAACCTCATAAATATCTCCATATTGGTCATAGGCTAAAACATTAACCTCTACCCTCTCATTTTTAAATATGGTTGAAGGCAGACTATCCACCTTAAGAGAGGATAAATATGGAGCCTCATACACAGTTATATTTGCAGTTGCTGATATACCTTCAGTTGCTACAATTATTCTTAATAATACTTGACCTTTTTCATCTGTTGCAAAAACCAGATTACCGTTTTTATCCACCTTAATAGAAGAGGCACTAATAGAAATAGAATTAGACGATGTTAATAATATGTTCTTTTTATCTATGTCTGATTGTCTTATCTTGTATTCTTGGCCATATTGGTCATAGGCTTTGAGTTTAATAATATGAGAAGAGGTCTTTTCAAAAGCTCTTTCTTGATTGTTTGCATATTCAATTGCTTCTACACTTATTCTTTTAATAGAAGGTAGGGCTTGTACTACCAAACTAGCTGATGTAGATACCAAAGACTCATTATCTAAGGCATATAAATATACTTGGTCTCCTAAAGAAGCTAAAGAGGTATCCAGCATAGCTCCAAAGGTAGTTTTACTCACACCTATTCTTCTAGCACCTGATGTTCTATTGGTTACTGATAAGGTAACCTTAGACAAGGACATTTCTTCTCCATACTGGTTTAGAAGCTGTAGATATAGCTCTTGGGCACTTGTTTTATACAATCTATCTTCATCAATAACTAAAGTAGTTGCCCTTTCTTTTTCCACTTTAACACTTTGCACCTTGTTACCTACTACTACTGTATAGGTATCTGGACTTAAAGTAGCACTAGTAGTTATGACAATAGTTTTTCTGTTATTGGAAAATTCAAACTTATGACTAATACCTACAATATCTTTTCTCAATACTACAGATACATTGGCAGGTAAAGCACTTGTAAATTCCAAAGTAATGGAACTTCTTCCACTGGCATATGCCCGTCTAATATTAATTTCAGAACTCTCTATAACAAAGCCATACTTTTCAGCCAAACCTATATCTATAACATCCCTATTAACCAACTCAGTTACTAAAGATAAACCATTCTTCGTCTTTACATAAAGAGCCTCAACAATAGCCAAGGCCACATCCTGGTTAGTTATATTATTCTTCCATCTTAAAGATGCAATTCCCTTTGACTCTGCAAAGGACAAGGATTCTTGCCAGCTAAAATCCACATCCTGCTTATACCCTAAAATGGTAAGTAAAACCTTTGCCATCATTTGTGCATTAATAGTCTCATTAGGCCTAAAGGTTCCATCTTCATATCCTGAAAAGCCTACACTAGGATTAGCATTTAAATATGCCAAAACAGGCTGCCAATAGGCACCTGCTGTACTAGCATCTCTAAAAGAAGCTATTCCTTTGTACTCCAGTGACACCTCTTCTAGTCCTAACATCCTTAAAATAATCATAGAAGCATTGGCTCTAGTTGGTTTTGAAGCTAAGTAATTATCATCTAGACCACTTCCACTACCTTTTAATATTCCTAAGCCATTAACTATTTCCACAGAAGTATAGGCCCTTACCTCTAACATTCCAAGGCCTAGTACTATAGACAATATTAAGATGATACTTAATATTCTTTTTTTCATACATAAATTATATCAGATAAAGACCAATATTCTATCTTGTAACAAAACTGAAACAAAAAAAAGAGAGCAGATCGCTCTGCCCCCCTTTAATTGTGTTAGTAAATGAAATTACTTAACAGCTACTTCTGCGGTCCATGCGCCATCGGTTGATACGAAACGAACTACGCCAGCTTTTGTAGCAGCAACATCAACTTTTGTTGCTGTTTCATTAGCTAGGACAACTTCTGGGATTGAAGCATAGAATTTACCAGCAGGTGGTGCAATAGCTACGCCGTATTGATCCTTAGCAGAAAGTGTAACTGTTTTTGGAGCAGCTTTATCGTCAAATTTCAATGCGATTGAAGCAACAGCAGGAGCTGCAGCTTTAAGAACTATTGTCTTAGAAGCAACTTCTACACCAGTAGCACTCCAAGCTTTGATAGTAACATCAGCGTCTTTATCTCCAATATCATTTGTGCGTACAAACTTGAATCCAGCTATATCAGCCTTATCATTGGAAACAGTATAGGTTAAGCCGTTATACAAAGCAACACCATCATAGTTTACTAAAGCAACGGTTGTTCCATTAGCAGTCTTTCCAATTATATCAAGTGCTAAATCATGTCCAGCTTCTCTTCCAGCACTCTTACCATACATTTCATCAGCTACCTTGAACTCATATGATACTATGTCTTTTGCTTCTACTACTGTTAAAGCAAAGTCATATCTGTATTCAACATAAGCGTTTGTGTTTGTAGCTAGAGGATCTTCGTTAGCATAAACCATTACAAATTGGTCTGTGCCCTTCTTATGACCTTTGATTTGGAAGACGTCAGGAGTATCATCAACTAATGCAACTGTAGCATCTGTATCAGTTCCAGCTTTTCCAAATGGAACTTTTTCATCTAATCTAAATAGATAGAATTTATAAGCTCCACCAGCAGGATCAATCTTATTGCCATATTGGTCATTTAGAATTGTTTTGGTCATGTCTAATTCAATTGTCACACCTTCAAGTACAGCTTCTGTACCTAAGCCAACTGCTGCAATTGAAGCAATAGCTTTTTTAGCTAGAACTGTAACTGAAACAGTGGTATTAAGTCCCTTGTCAGTTGTGAAATATAAATCAGCAGCACCATTCTTGTCAAATGTAAGTGCTATTTCGTTTTTAGCAAAGGTTTTTGCAGTGATATTAACACCAGCTACTGAAACAGCTGTTATAGCCCATGTTCCATCAGCGGTAACATCAATTGCTTCACCATATTGATCTGTTCCAACAACTTTAAACTTAGCAGCTTCGCCTTCATAGATAGCTTCAGGAGCTTCAATTTCGAATGAAGCAAGTGTAGCTACAGCATAAACTGTTTCAGCATAAACGTCTGATACAGAACCAGAGGCCATAACGATAGCTCTAACTGTAAATGTGCCAGCTTTAAGGTTCTTAAGTGTTAGTTTGCCATCAGCAACAGCATCAACTTCAGCACCTGTCATAACGATGTTATATTTAGCAGCATCAATTGTTGTTAGATTTAAGGTTTGTCCATATTGGTCTTTTGCTTTAAATGCAATGGTATTGTCAGCTGTTCCAGCTGTAAGTCTACCAATGTCTTTAGATTGTTTTCCTTGAGCAATTGGTCCAACAAATTCTATTGTAGCTAAGAATTGGTCATCAACGATTGTCAAAGTTTCATTTAATGTGAAATTCTTTGCAGCATAGTAAGCGAATACTGATACTGTTGTACCTGCAGCAGGAAGAGTTGCGGGTAATGTTAATTTTCCAGTTGTATCAGCAAATGTTACTGGTGCAATGGAAGATCCACCAACAACACCACTAACGTTCATTTTTTCACCATATTGGTTTAAAAGATGAATATTAAGATCTTGTTCGCCAGCTTTTTTATAAAGCATTGTTCCAGCAGCCATTACTAATTCTGTAGCTGTTTCGTCTGCAGCAACTGTAAAGTCAGCGGTATCGTCACCAACTGTCACTGTGTAATCACCTTTTGTTAGGTTTACAGATCTTGTTAGTGTAGCTACCTTCTTATCAGTGCTCCATGTAACTGTAGCAGCTTGGCCAACAGCACCTTTTCTTAATCTAATTAATACTAGAGCGGTGTCTTGAGCTTCAGCAAAGGTAACAGTAACTTTCTTAGCACCTGTAACTTTGGCTGTAAAAGCTGCAACTTCAGCTTCTTCTTTAACGCCAGCTTCAACAGCTTTTTCAGCGTCTAGAACGCCATCTTCGATTAGAGCATCAACTAAAACGTCACCGTCTTTAGTTTCAAGTACAAGAGCTTCTACTAAAGTAGCTGCAAAATTATCATTTGTTGGATCTTCAAATACTGTAAGTCCAATAGTTTCTGCAAAATCTTCAACGTCTTCCCACTCAAAATCTTCCCCTTGTTCGTAACCTAATACTGCTAGCATAACTTTTACTAGCTCTAGGCCTGTAAGGTCTTGCTGAGGTCTAAATGTTCCGTCTCCATAGCCAATCCATCCTAATTCAGGATTTGCAAATGCATATGCAAGATATGGAGTCCAGAAGTTATCACCAGCATCATCAAAGTTATCTTCTCCTTCGAAATCACCAGCTTCTTCTTCAAGACCTCTAGCTCTAAGAGTAATCATTAGTCCTTGAGCTCTAGTTGTACGTTTTGCTAAATATTCAGCTGTAACGCCATCATCACTATCGCCTTTTAATAGACCAAGAATCTCTGCGGCGGCAGCTGGTGTAACATCAGCAGCTGTAGGTATCACGAATATTGATAACAGCATTGCTAAGGCTAGTACCAGTGCCAATAGTTTTCTTGTTTTCATAGCTTTTCCTCCTTAATAATTTGCGGCACAAAGTGCCTTTTTAACTAGATTTAATATATCACAGTTAATGCTGGCTAAATTAGGTATTACATAACTGTTATTTGACTGTTACAGGATTGTAATAAAAGAAGCCCCGTAGGGCTTCCTCTAAATTTTATTTTCTTATTAACTAAGTGAAAATATGGTTTTAATATAGAAATCAACTAATTTATAGCCTTTTCCACACCATAGCCACCAGAGGATACAAAGCGCACAATTCCTGGTCTAATCACAGTTATTTCAGTTTCTGAAACGTTCTTAAATGGTCCAGTAATTAGAATGTCAGCAACGTTTGCAGAATAGAAATCTCCCTTAACATCACTAGCAACACCATATTGGTCTTTACCTAGCACCTTGACTTTTGCTGATACTCCACCTGCCGCAGGTGTGTACTCAATAACTAAGGTATTTAAGTTTACTTGAGGTGTAGCGCCACGAGATTCCACAGTTTCCAAAGTTGTCAGTATTAGACCTGTATTAGAAACCAATTGCAGTTTTGTTGTTGCTGTGGAGCTTGTGTTTGCTAAAGCTTTGGCTTTTAGAACTATTCTACCACCAATTATTTCTTTTTCGAAATTAGTTGTATTTGTAACTTTAAGTTCAGACACACCTGAAGGAAGTCCTTCATTGTTATACTTCAACTGAACTGTTGCTCCTGTGGAAGACCTTCCGGTAATATTAACTTTCTTCCAGTAATCTGCACCACCACCAGCATACATTAGGCCTATGCTTTCGATTTGGTACGAAGAAACTCCATCTTCACCTAACACGTTTACAGACTTGTCTAAAGATGCAATTTCTGTAGCTCCTAGAAGAAGTTTAAATGTAAGTGTGTAATTTCCATCAGCATTTGGAGCGGTAATTGTTTTACCATTGATATCTAAATCAACATCCACATTCCAGCCATTGCTGCCTTTAATATTAATCTTGTATCCTGGATATTCTGCCAAATCAACTACTCTTCCATATTGGTCAGAGATTGAAAAATTGTCAAAAGTAAGATCTGCAGAAGCTTCTTTTTGGAATGCTGAAGCAATATTGACATTATTTATTTGAATAGGCTTTGGAGCTTCCATAACCTGAACAGTTAAAGTACCTTGTACAATATTATTAAAAGAGAAAGTCAAAGTTGTAACACCAGCAGTATTTCCTCTAATCATTATTGTCTTTGATAAAGCATCATATTTAATATTGCTTCCTTCACTTGCTTGACCTGGAATAACAACACCACCATGTGTTGATTGTGTCCAAAGCTTATCTAAACTACCAACTATATCTGATAAAGGAACAGCTTTTCCGTACTGGTCTTGAGCAGTCATAACAAGAGACGCCCATTGACCTGCATATAACTCTCCAGAAATTCCTTGAATATTCAAAGTACTAATTGTTGCAGGAGACTCTACGGTTAGAGTATATCTTACAGATCCCATGTTAGGATTTAGTGGAGACATAACTGTTAGGGTAACAGTACCCTCTTTATTCCCAATTGCTCCATTACTAAAGTAAAGTTTGCCATCAATAACTGAAATATTAGCAGGATTTACTATAGCAGTATCAGTTGAAGTTATGAATAGAGGTATTGAACCATCTACAACATTAGAAATATCAAGATTTCCACTTCTTAGTTTGTATGGATTTCCGTATTGATCTGTCACATTTACAGACAAAGTATGACCAAAGGTACCCTTTAGAATTCTAGTTTGTTTGTCTGCTATTGTTAATTCATCAAAGACAAAGGATGAGATCTTTGGAGCAGTTGCAACTGTAACAAACTTGGACACAGCTATTGCAGTAGCATTATCCACCACAAAGATATTAATTGTATCACCAACTTTTAAACTGTTAACTCCACTTAAAGTAACAGAGTCTATAGTTCTTGTAAATACAAAAGTAGCATCTGGCTTTTGAGGGCTAAGAGCACTAAAGGTTAAATTCAAGGTACTAGGATTCATAGCAAGTCCATATTGGTTGTAGAACTTAATACCCAAATCTTGAGCTCCAGCTTGAGGATATACGGTTTCTGCTTGGAAAACAATTTCAGCAAGTTTTTCAGCTTCAAAATCAAATTCTTTTGTGGAAGTTGAAATAGAAATAGAATATTTTCCTACTGGGTAATTAATAGCTCTTGTTATTCTCAAGGTTCTTCTGTCAGTAGACCAAGTTTGAGTTAAGCCTTGTAAAATTGCAGCACCAAATTTGGTCGTAACAGCAGTATTGGTAGGAACAGGCATGTTGAATACAACAGTGATTTCCTTGGTTCCTGATGCAAAAGCTTCAGTTATGAGTAAGGTTCTAGTTACAGTAACCTTAGAGGTTATGTCACCATATCCTGCAACTGTTCCTTTAACGTTGTAGGAACCTTCTTTACTAGCATCAAAGGTACCCCATTTAACAGTTACATCAGCTGTGCTTCCATCAGAGTAGGTTACATTTACCTTAGCTGGTAGTGGACTATTGCCATTTAAGCCAATGGTATATGTTGCTTCGTAGCCAGTAACACTTGTTACAGTTATGAAGCCTGCTTGGGCAGCATCAGTAGCTGAAACTATTTCATCTTCAACCAATTGATTGATTAGAGCTTTTCCTTCTGTGGTATTAGCATTTAGAGCTTCTACCATAGCAATAGCAGCTTCATTATTATTAATTAGTTTTTTACCTTTTAACTTTTTTAAACCAACAGATTCAGCAAATGTAAAGGTATCAGCCCATGTAAAGTCTACGTCTTGTTTATAGCCTAGCACTTCTAAAAGCACTTTATAGAAGGCTTGGGCTTCCATTTCTTGATTAGGTTTGAATGTGCCATCGGGGTAGCCTACAAAACCAGCATCAGGATGATTCTTAAGGTATGCTAGCATATTCTGCCAGTATACAGTAGCATCTGAAGCGTCTGAAAAGGTGTTTGAGCTCTTGTATGCATCAGCATCTTCTTCCAAACCGGTAAAGCGCAGAAGCAACCTAGCAGCTGTTTTCCTATCAGGTCTTTTGGCAAGATACGTTTGAGTAAGTCCTTCTGCAGAATCTCCCCTAAACAGATTCATGGCTTCAAGTTTTTCAGCATCTGTTAGTTCAGCTGCCATGGATGGTAAAACGGCAAACAAAGAAACTAGCATTGATAATGCCAAAACTAAAGCCAACATTTTTTTAGTTCTTTTCATTTAATCTTTCCTCCTTATTAGTTAAGATTTCTCTTTTGTGCAAAACATCTTAGTGTTAGACGAACAACCCATGTGAAGGGTTCCATCTATTTAAAATTAAGGTGTTAACAAAATTATAATTTATTAAAGCGCTAAAGTAAACAACTTAGACTTTTTTAATAGGAAAGGGAATTTTTGAGTCTAAGTCTGATATATCTTGGTCTAAGGCCAGTATTTGGGCATAGGCAAACATCATAGTAAAGTAATAGCCTGCAGTAACAGAAAAAAGAACATGGCCTGCAATTACCATATAGCCTACACATAAACCAAGAGAAGTGGCCACCATAAGCATTTCAAAGCTAAACTTCTTAAAAAGATTAATTATAGTTTTTATACCTACAGCCAAATAAATCCATAGCATAAAGACAAAACCAAAAAGTCCATAGTAGACTAATACCTCCGGTATATCCATTTCTATAATTCCTTCTTGGCTTCCTCTTCCAATACCAAAGACCCAGGCCAAAGGACCTGCATTTTTAAATTCTACAAAAGCTTCTTTTAGTTTTGCCTGCCTTCCACTTAATATAGCTGTGGAAATTCCTTCTTTTTGTGCAATCCTATCGGTTGTACTTAAAGATTCAGCAATTTTGCTTAAAAAACTAGGATCTTTTGAAGGGTCAAGAGAGCCAAGTTTAAGAATGATATTTTTAAAAAGAGCTTCAGAACCAATAATAATTCCACTTAATACTATAGCCACGACTATAATTGCTAAGACCCTTAAAAGGTAGGCAGAATTTTTCTCTTTGATTAGTATGAATAAAGAATAAAGGATTAAAACCCCTGCAGTTATAAATAAAGATAAAAAGCTGGTTTTAGTTCCAATTAAAGCATTAGTAACAATGGATAAAGAAGCAGCAATGAGTAAAAGATATTGTTCTTTTCTATCTTCTCTTTTTTTATTCATGGCCATCTTTATATAGCCACTTGCAACTACAGGAGGTAAAAGCATTAAGACTGCTGTTATATCATTACCTGCATAGTAATAGCCCATAGAACCTCTAAGGCCAAATCTATCTGCATAGGTAAAGTTTCCAGTTCCTGTAATTTGACCAATAACTACATTTAGTCCAATGATAATTAGGGTCCAAGCTAAAAGCCTATTTAATTTTTTTATTAAGGTCTTTTTGTCATAGCCTAAGATAGAAAATATTGAGTACCAGCAAAAGAGCATAACAATGTTATAGGCAAATCTTGCTATATACATGGCGTCTTGAATAATGGAAAACTCCATCTTAAGAAGTATTTCCACTCCCACCGAGGCTACCCCTGCTATACCTATGGGTATAAGGGTAAAAATAGCCTTTTTGTTCTTGCTGGTAAAAAGATAGATAACCAATAACGATAAAAAGACCAGCCTTACCACTAGGCTGGGAGATATGGAAATTAATGCACCTTTTTTCTCAAAAAAGGTCTTATAAATCCCAGTTAAAGCATCCAAAAATGGATTAACAATAATCATGGTCCAAAAAAGTTTTTCTATAAATTTATTATACTTTTTCATCTTACCTCCCCAAAAATCACTTTTTGAATATAACATATAAAGAAATGAGGGTAAAGGGAAATTTACTTACCATTTAACTTCTTAAAAAGCTCCTCTGTAGCTAAAGAAATTTTTGTAACAGAAAAATCTTCACCTTGAGGATAGGTATAAAGAGTGTCATTTAAGGTGTTTAAATCTACACAATCTCCGTATTTACCCAAGTAGTTATATTCAATATGACAAGAATAGAGGGTCTTTGCAGGCCACTTTATTTCAAAAGGAAGACCATTAGAAGTCCCAGTTAAGACAAAACCTTCCATATTATGAATTAAGTATCCCTTACCTAAAGGTATAAAGCCTTTTGAATTAGGCAAAGACCTAATAACTACTTCTCTTTCAAAAGAATACTTACCTTCATCTACTTCAGCCCTAACATTTTTTCTTTGCCACTCATACCAAGAAGGAACATGAGAAAATTCAGTCTCTCCCTCTAGAGCCTCTAATTGACCATACTTGGTCATCTGCCATTTTTTATTACAGTGCTTACAAAAGATTTTGTCTTCTTTTGAGGCCATTTTGTATTCAGTCATACAATTGGGACATTGATACAAGACACTGTGAAGACCCTCTGCCCTTTTTTTAAACTTAACCTCCACCTTATTATCCAATTGCCACTTAAAATCATCATATGCAAATTCTTTGTCCACTATTTCATTAATCTCATCTAGGGTCATTTTCTTAAGGTCTTCTTTGCTTAAGATATATTTCATATGAGCTTGGGTTGGAATACCTCTTTTTCTAAGATTCCAAAAAGGTGAGTTTATATGATGTCCTTTTGTTATTAGGGTTACTACAGGAACATTTAAAAGTTTTATCAATTTGCCTAAAGAATCTGGTAACACAGAATTAGTACCACATAAGGAATATCTGGCCTCTGGATAAAGAGCAATAATCTCTCCATCCTTTGCCACCTTAACAAGCTGCTTAACAAGGGTTATATCATTGGCAAATTTCCTCTTACATATGCCACCAACCGCCCTTAGAAGCCACTCAATCTTTATAAATCCATCAATAGCAACAACATAGTTGGCTCTTTTAGGGAATATTGCAGCGGTTGCCACCATAAAATCATAAAAGGAGTTGTGATTACACAAAAGAAGATATCCACCTTCTAGGTTTTCCATATTCTCTTTTTCTATTTTACTTGGTTGAAGCCATACTGCAGGAAAACTAATAATCCAGGTGACTAATCGTAAATACCAGGGTGCATATTTAATTTTTCTAGCAGTATCAAAGCGCTTTACATCCTTTAGCGTTATGTTATCCAAACAACCATCCCCCTATTTCCTTTTTAGACTTATGTGTAGATTATATTCTTCTTTAGACCTTTAAACAAGAAACAGATATAAAATGATGAGGGATATATACCTTAAGTCTCTCTACTTAACCTTCTTAGATAAAAGCCTCATAGCATTTAGCACAGCTAATACAGAAACACCTACATCAGCAATTACAGCCATCCACAAAGAGGCAAAACCTAAAGCTCCCGCTACAAGGGCTAAAAACTTTATACCAATAGCAAAAACAACATTTTGTTTTGCAACAGCCATAGTCTTTTTAGATAATCTAATAGCAGTAGCAAGCTTTGATGGCATATCATCCATAATAACTACATCAGAGGCTTCAATAGCTGCATGGGAACCTACTAAGCCCATGGATACCCCTACATCGGATAAGGCTAAAACAGGGGCATCATTAATACCATCACCAACAAATATTACCTTTTCCTTTGGTCCATGCTTCAGTCTTTCTTCCACATAGTGGGCTTTATCGTTGGGTAATAGTGAGTATTTATAGTCTTCTATTCCTAATTTGTCTGCTACTTCTTTAGCAGAAGACTGGTTATCTCCTGTTAGCATAACAAGGTCATGAATATTTAGAGCTTTTAATTGATCTATAGCTTCTTTAGAGTCTTTCTTAATTTCATCAGATATTACGATGTGGCCCATATATTCTTTATCCACTGATACATGCACAATGGTCCCAGCATGAGAACAGGCTTGCCAGTTAATAGAGTGCATATCCATTAACTTTTCATTGCCTACAGCCACATCTTTTCCATCAATTTTTGCCTTTATGCCATGGCCTGCTATTTCTTGAATATGGCTAATACGACTGGTATCTACTGGTTTATAGTATTCATTTTTTAAAGAAAGAGAAATTGGGTGGTCTGAATAGGTCTCAGCAATAGCTGCTATTTCCAAAAGCTCTCTTTTTTTAATCTTTTCAGGGTGTAAGGCTGAAACCTTAAAAATCCCTTTTGTAAGAGTACCTGTCTTGTCAAAGATAACAGTCTTTGTTTGGGCAAGGGCTTCTATGAAGTTTCCTCCCTTAACCAATATTCCATTTTTAGAAGCAGCACCTAGGGCGCTAAAAAAGCTTAGAGGAACCGATAAGACCAAGGCACATGGACAAGATATGACTAAAAAGACCAAGGCCCTATAAATCCAATCCTTCCAATCCCCTTGAAAGAGTAAAGGTGGTATAAGGGCTAAAAGCAAGGCAGAAATAACTACAAGAGGAGTATAGTAGGATGAAAACCTACTTATGAATCTTTCTGTCTTTGCTTTTTTAGATACGGAATTTTCCACTAAATCTAAAATCTTTGAAACGGTAGAATCTTCATATATTCTACCTACCTTGATTTTTAAGAGGCCAAAGGTATTAATACTACCACTTAACACTTCATCTCTTAGACAAACATCCACAGGTATTGATTCGCCGGTTAAAGAAGACATATCTAAAGCAGAGACTCCTTCGACAACAGTTCCATCTAAGGCAATCTTCTCTCCAGGCTTAACTAGTAAGATATCTCCAACTTTAACCTCTTCAGGCTTTAAGGTTAGGATGCTTCCATCCTCTTTTTCTATATTGGCATACTCAGGCTTTATATTCATCAAGTCGGTTATGGACTTTCTAGACTTGTCTGTAGCATAGTCTTGGAAAAACTCTCCTGCCTGGTATAAAAGCATAACAGCAACAGCCTCAGGATATTCTTTAATGAAAAAAGCCCCTATTGTGGCAATAGCCATGAGAAAGTTTTCATCAAAGATTCTTCCTCTTAGAATGTTTCTAAAAGATTTTAATAAAATATCATAACCAACAACAAGATAAGACCCTATAAAGAGGATAAAACTTGTGGTCTTATCTCCAATTAATAGAGCTAGAACTAATAAAAGTAAACTAGTTACTAGTCTTAAAATAATTACCTTTTGGCCTTTATCTAAACTTTTCATATTTAAGAAATCTCTACTCCAAATCTTTTTGCAACCTTTTTAACATTGGGCAAAACAGCATCAATCTTATCTTCATCAATGTCTATGGTTAGTTTTCTCATAATATAGTTTACATTTACATCATTTATATTCTTTATTTTCTGTAATTTTCTTTCTAGGTCTGCTCCACATGAGGCGCAATCTAGTCCGTCAATTTTATATGTGTTTTTCATAGCTTCTTTTTATGAGATCAGTATAACTTACTCATAATCCTCCTTCACATGCTCCATTGCTTGATTTAAGATGGTATTCACATGATCATCTGCCAAAGAATAAAAGACAGCCTTACCTTCTCTTCTAGACTTTACCAGCTTACTTTGCTTTAGCACAGATAACTGGTGAGAGATAGCAGATTGTCCCATATCTAAAAGTGCAGCTATATCACAGACACATAATTCACTTACTGATAAGACAAATAGTATCTTTATCCTAGTCTTATCTGCAAAGACCTTAAGTAAATCTGATAGTAAAAACAAGATATCTTCAGTGGGCATTTGATTACTCACTTTTTTTACTATATCATCATGGACATATAGAAAATCACACTTATCTGCTGGTACTATCATATCTGCCTCCATTCATATGAACACTCATTCATATGTATTATATTATATCTCACCTGCTTGTCAAGAAAAATAAGCATACTTTAACTCATGTTTGTTTATATGTTTAGCTTCTCTAAATATTAAGGTAAATTTTTAGTAAAAAGACTAGATTAGCCTAGATTACAAAGAAAGACTTCTTTCTTCTTTTTGTTCCTTTTTCATAACATACATTTGGTTATCTGCCTTTTTGATAAGGTCATAAACAGTCTTGTCTTTTTCCTTATCATAATAGGCTACACCAAAAGCGATAGAAAAGGGATATATAGACTTTTGAGCATGGTCTGCAACAAGACTTGTAAAGGCCTTTATCTCAGAGTCTTCCAGCTTTTCATTTAGTAACATACAAAATTCATCTCCTCCAATACGATAGCTTTTTCCTTTGGGGCTAAAGACTTCTTTTATAAAAGAGGCACAAGCCTTTAGGGCTTCATCTCCCTTGTCATGGCCATAATTGTCATTTATGAATTTAAGCATATTAAGATCAAACATCATTGCTCCAATAGGTAGTTTGTTTTTAATCTTTTTAATATCCTCTTCAAACTCATTTCTATTGGGTAAATCTGTTAAAAGATCCTTATAGGCTAAGATCTTCAAATACATGTCTTCTTGCATTCTTAAAAGATTTTGATAAAAGCGCTTTACCATATCCACTATTACAACAATCATAAAAATTATTACTGTGTATTTAAAGATAAATAGAGAGGCTCTCTTTTGTGTAAGATAAAGATAAAACAACTCAGAGATCCCTCCAATTATTAAGATATTAAGAGGGATTAAAAAGCTTCTAAGAGTCTTGACTTTATTCAACCTATATTCCTTGTAAACTAAGTATAAGAACACTAAAACATTTGCGATAGTTGCACCATGAGCTATAAACTGAATTTGAAACAAATCTAAAGGTGTAAAAACTTGAATTAAAAAGCTGACTAACAAGACCCCAATGTGGACCCATGGGAAAATATATAGAAGTCTCTTTTTGGGGTTTTCTAGAAGGTAATAAACTAAAAAGTTTATGGGTATGGGAAAGATAAAAAGTCCCACATATTCTAGTAAGTAAAGAACTTGGGGATAACCAAAATAAATCTGTAAGGCCCCATCTTGACATAAAATCCATATAAAGATAGAAACAGCAAAGGTACCTAAATGTAAAAAGGTTTTACTAGTTATGCTCTTACGATTTTCAGCAAGAAAATAGATTAAATATGCTCCCAAGCCAACTATTAAAACTAGAAATATCCCAAAAAGAGAAAAGATGGAACTTCTTTGATAGGTAGCTACACAATCACCTTTAGTACCATATCCAATATCTGGCAAATAGCCATCATAGTTATCATAAACCGTTTCAAAAACTAGTTTCACAACCTTGTCTTGGCTGTTAGCTGGAATTGATGCTAGATTCCAGATTTTTCCTGGGGATTTAAGAAATTTAACAGAGTTATCTGTATAGCCAAAAGAATAGAGTTGTTCATCTTCTAAAAACACCTTAACTTTCAAATGTTCTGTTCTGAACAAAATGCTTTTTCTATGACTAAAATCCTCATTTAAAGTTATATATACTTGATAGGTGTTAGAGTTAACCCATTCAACATCGCTTACATCAGAAAATTTAGATAACTTATCTCCCTTTATTACATCGTTAGAATGTTCATAAAATAGAGAAATGCCTACCAAAAATAATATGGTCGCTATTAAAATTAGAGAAAAAACTTTGGTATAGTATTTCATTCTCACCGTTTTCTTCTAAGATATCTATACATTATTACATGACATTTTTCACTTTTGGCATGTTAAAAACTATTATAAACAATATGGAATAAATTGTAAAGAATGCGAATCGCCAAATAAAAAGCACCTACTTAATTACCTTTTATCAAAATCTCTAACATAACCTGTAGCAGCCCCAATTTTCCCACCAGCAAGTAAATGCTTTTTAATGTTGCGCATTAAGGAAGTATCTTCTGGCAGTTGTGTAAAATCATCATATTCTTTCTTGTAAATCCACTTCAGACCATTATTAGTCTCTTTATTAACATGGACAATCTCATAGTCTGACTGAAACTCTAATATATGAGAGCCTTCTTTTAAAAATTGCTTTAAAACTGGAGATAACAACCAGGTTGCACAATAGACACACATATAATTATAGTCTGGAAAGTGCTTAAAGAAAAACTCTTTAGCCATGCCATATGATGTATCTAAGGCATCCCTAGTAAGAAGAGAAGAAGATGGAATATGGACAGATAAAACAGGAGAGCCGCCTAGAGCCTTACCTATAGGTAATGAGTTTTCAGAAAGAGTAAGTAGCTCATATTCCAATTCTCCAAGACGAAAGATTTTTGCTGATAATTGTCGATAAATCCAATGGTCCCTATCAAAACCATAATACCCATAGCTTTGCATATGCTCATTTACAAACAGATTAAAGGCTTCCATAGAGTCTAAATATACCTGCCTAGAAATACCCAAGCCCTTATATATCTCATAGGTATGTTGTGCTGCAGCTAAATAGATAGATAAGGCCTTTAATCCATTATCACCACTTGGATCTTCTTTAGTTTTACAAAGTGCAGATATTTCTTTTGTAGACTCTTCTCCGGTCTCTAGAGAAAATAGGCCTTTAAAATATGGGTCAAACCTTTTTAAATCCATTTTTTCTATATGATTTATTAATCTATCAGTAACTTCTTTTTGAAAGCCCAAATACTCACAAAGGTCTTTCATTGCAAGAGAAGAAGAATAATTAAAAATACTTAAGCCCATAACCCCTCCAATCTATTTTTTCAACTTAACTTTTTCTTTTTTGTCTTAGTTTTTCCCTTTAGTTTTTTTCTAATAATAATGAGGTAGCTTTATCTACTATTATGTCTTCTATTTCTGGTAAAAATGGCCCAGCCAATCTAGCCTTTATAAATGATAAAGCTTCATAACCTCCTTCATTAAGAATCTTTCTTGTAGGAATGTAACAAACACTACTATTACAATAGCCTAGAGCAATTACATGCTCATCTAAAAGTGCTCTTTTAATGCTTTTACCTATATCACTTACAACCTCACATTCTAAAGCTAGTATGCTGGTTTTGTCATCTAGCCTAAGTAAGGCAATCTGGTAAGAAAGATACTTCTTACTTTTGTTTTCTTTTAAACCCATCAAAATTCTTCTAGCTGAATCCTTTACATATTCAGGCTCACCTTGACTATTTAAAATGGCTTCCCATTTAGAAGCATCCCAAGGATTAGTATGCAACTTTACTTCTATACTATTAGTCTTTATATCAAATTCAATTTTTCTCCATTGGAACTCTTTTTCTCTTTGATTTTTTCTTTCATCATCATTCTCAATCAATTTTTGTATTTCATTGAAAAGCACTTTGCCTGCAATTTCTAACTCATCAAAATCACAACTTTTAAAACTACCATCTTTAGCTGTTATGTATGGCTTTATATCAGCCCCACATCCTTGTAGAAAGACAGCTTTCATGCCTGGATTCTTCCTTTCAAGATACTTATTTACCACCCCTGGAAAATCTGCAGATATTAGATAATTATCAGACCCCAAAGTTGTAGGGTGGCAGGCATAGTTGTATATAAGTCCACGAAGGATATTCTTCTTATCTATAAATTTAATTAAGAATAAATCTGTATCTATAGCTTCATCATTAAAATATGGTTTCCATAAAACTCTTTTTTCATGGGGGTATCTTCTACTTACACCAAATCTGGAAAAACCCTTATATATAAAGGCTTGGCCTTCAATCAGGTTTTGTAAGCCCTTATCAATCATATTAATTATTTTATTTCTAATTAGCTTAAAATATTCTATATCTTCAGTAAAATCAATTTCATTTACATCTAAATCCCACAAGACTTTATCTGCATTTATACTGTGTAGTCTGGCAGGCCTTAAACTGGGATCTTCTCCTGTTACCCCTACAACCGAATGGGTATGAGAATAATTTATTAATATATCTTCTTTTTCAAAACCAAACTTTTTTTTAATAGCTTTTTTTATTCCACTTGCAAAAGACCTATCTCCATACAACAAATCAAGGGCTATTATTACTACAGTTTTATTAGATTTTATTATTACAACTGAAAGATAGGGCGAATCATGCACTCCTAGACTTTTATGATTTCTACCTGAGAATCCCCCTTGTAAAACAGGTATATGAGGTGTTATTTCTTCTTTTAAAATTGAAAACTTCACTAGACCCCCACTAATATAGCTTTAATAATTTTTTTAATCTTCTTATGAATGATCTATTTTGCTACATGCCTTCTTAAACTTTTACTACAAGCATCTTTATCATATCCATAAAATTATTGATAATCAACAAAAGAGGGCTATTACTTACTAGAGTCTACAGGCTTATTACTTTTCTAAAGAAGAAACTCCCACAAATCCAAAGCCTAGATGAATTCCTAAGATGGGACCTGCCTTTCTTAGCTTTATAAGTAAATCTGGATACCTGCTTTTTAAAACATTGTGGACAGCTATGGCTGTTGAGGTATTTTCTATGTAGTTTATAACTACAGCTTCTGTATTTTTATTAATACTCTCTGTTAGCATCTTAACCACATGGGTTTGTCCCCTTGCCATATCTTCAAACACTACAGTACCTTCTTTAAGGGCAAGAATAGGGGTCTTGTTCATAATATTTCCAACACTCATTCTAACAAAGCCAATTCTTCCACTTCTTCTTAAACTTTGCATGTCATTTATGGAAAAGTAGGTTTTTATCTTATCTCTAGTCTCTTCTAGTTTTGACACAATTTCTTCTAAAGAGAGGTTTTTGTTTATAAGGGTTTTTGCGGTTCTTATAAGGAGGTAGTTTTTTCCCGCTGTTCCCAAGCTATCAAAGACAGCTACATCTTTTTTATCAAAAAAGCTGGCAGCTTTTTTTGCAGCATAATATGCTCTACTTAAACGAGAGGATAAGGTAATACATAAAACCTTATTTCCCTTATCAATCTCTTCTTGAAAACTTCTTATAAAGCTATCCTCATCAGGATGACTGGTTATATATCTATCAGCATTTCTAATTAAATCATCAAGATTTTCTTCTTGTCCAGAAAAGTTTTCTAAGTATATATAGTTACCACTTTTATATATGACAGGTAAAATCTTTACATCCATCTCTTGGGCTTCTTCTTTTTTTAAATAGGAGGTGGAGTCACTTATAATTTTTATCATTTTTATATTCCTCTAAAACGCATATATCTTTGGGTCTTTAATGTTTGGCCATCTTTTTTTAAGCTTTCTTTTATAAACTCATAAATATCAGCCTGAAGTTTTTCCATCATTAATTCATCTTCTTTTATAACTCTTTCAACCACCTTTAGTTGGTATAAATCTTTTGAGGTCAACTTAAGACTTTGGGCTGCCTCACTTGCCTTACTGGGGTCTTTCCAAAGTATACTGGCACAACCTTCAGGAGAAATAACAGAATAGACTCCATTTTCTAGAATCCAGACTTCATTTGCTAAAGCTAAAGCCAGAGCTCCACCTGAGCCACCTTCTCCAATGAGAATAGAAAGAATAGGGACTTCTAGAGCAGACATTTCCAAAAGGTTTTCTGCTATAGCTTGGCCTTGTCCTCTTTGTTCAGCTTCTAAACCACAAAAGGCCCCTGGTGTATCCACAAATAGCACAATAGGTCTTTTGAATTTTTCTGCTAGCTTCATTTGCCTTAAAGCTTTTCTGTAACCTTCAGGGTGGGCAGAGCCTAGATTTCTCTTTTGCTTTTCTTCATTGCTCTTACCTTTTTCCACCCCTATAACTGTACAAGGAATATCTTTTAAGTATGCAATACCAGCAATAATGGCAGGATCATCTTTGAATCTTCTATCTCCATGCATTTCTAAAAAAGAAGAAAAGATAGAATTAATAAAGTCTATGGCAGTGTTACGGCCCTTGGATCTGGCCTTTAGTACATAATCATATGCTTGCATTTTTTACCTCTTTTCTTTCATGCATCTTTAAAAGCAGTCCCAGATAAGTCTTTTGTGCCTTTCTACTTACAATGTCATCTATAAAGCCATTTTCCATAACAGATGTGGCTCTTTGCAGCTCTTCTGGCACCTTTTTTCTAATGGTCTGTTCAATTACTCTAGGACCAGCAAAACATACGAGGGCATCTGGTTCAGCTAATATAATGTCTGCTTGCATGGCAAAAGAAGCTGTAACACCTCCAGATGTGGGATTTGTAAGTACGCAAATATAAAGGTTGCCTTGGTCAGAATGTCTTTTAACTGTAGAGCTAACCTTGGCCATTTGCATTAAAGATATGATACCCTCTTGCATCCTGGCCCCTCCTGAAAGGCTAAAGCCAAGAACTGGAAGAGATTTATCTGTAGCATATTCAAAAAGTCTACTTATCTTTTCGCCGGTGATTTGGCCCATACTGCCCATCATGAACTCCCCATTCATTATAAATATGGCAGTCTCACACCCTCCTATACTACAAAGGCCACAAAGAACAGATTCGTTTTCACCAGATGTTTTTATAGCCTTTTCTAGTTTTGCATCATAGTCAGGAAAATCAAGGATATTTACAGATTTTAAGTCTTGGTTATGTTCCACAAAAGAATTTTCATCACACAAGATTTTTATCCTCTCTTTTGGACTTATCATGAAGTGATGATTACAAAAAGGACAAATATGGAGACTCTTTTCTAAATCAATTCTACTTATATATTTCTTACACTTCTTGCAATATATTTCTTCTTTGCTCTCTTTGTGATCTTTACTCTCTCTATTTATTTTAGCTTCTTTATTTACTTTTTCTCTACTTGCTTTTTCTTTTTTATCCTTAGTTTGGCTTTTGTCTTTGGGAAACAATCTAGATTTCTTTCCTTCGCCTTCTAAGGTATTTTTAGGTCTTTTGAATCTCATAGCTCAAAATCCTTTCTTCTAACTAATCTTTACTTTGCTTAAGTAGTCGGTAGTATATTTTCCTGATACAAAGCCTGAGCTTTCTAATATTTCTTCATGATACAAGGCATTGTGCTCAACCCCTTCAATTATTAATTCACAAAGGGCTGCTTTCATCTTTCTTATGGCTTCATCTCTTGTTTTTGCATAGACAATCAGTTTTCCAATCATAGAATCATAAAAAGGTGGAATCTCATAGCCTTGATAAATTGCAGTATCAAAACGAACCCAAGGCCCACCAGGAACATGGAGCATGGATATTTGGCCGCAAGTTGGAGCAAAGTTTCGATATACATCCTCTGCATTTATTCTGCATTCAATGGCATGACCAATCTTTTCCACCTCCTCATTGGTAAAGTCTATTTGTATACCAGACGCAATACGAATTTGCCACTTTACTAAATCCATTCTGGTTACCATCTCTGTTACAGGGTGTTCAACCTGTAGTCTGGTGTTCATTTCCATGAAGTAGTAGTTTTTTCCATCAAAAAGGTATTCTATGGTTCCAAGGCCCCTATAGCCTATGGCCTTACAGGCCCTAATAGAAGCTTCTTGCATATCCTTTCTAACCGCCTTTGGCAAGGTTATACAGGGGCTTTCTTCTAAGATTTTTTGATTTCTTCTTTGTATAGAACAATCTCTTTCTCCTAGACATATAACATTATTAAAGTTGTCTGCCATAACCTGCATCTCTACATGTTTAACAGATTCTAAGAATTTTTCTAAATAAACTCCACTATCTGCAAAAGAAGACATGGCCTCAGAAACAGCTACATGAAAACCATATTTAAGCTCTTGCTCATTTCTAGCCAGTCTTATCCCCTTGCCTCCCCCACCTAAGCGGGCCTTTACTAAAATGGGGTAGCCAATCTTTTTGGCTTCTTTTAAGGCTTGGTCTATATCTTCTACCAAACCACTAGAGGGAATTATGGGCACCTTTGCCTTTTTCATCAGTTGCTTAGCCCTTTCCTTGTCTCCCATCTCTTTTATAACCTTAGATGTGGGCCCTATAAATTTAATTCCATTTTCTTCACAAAGTCTGGCAAATTCATGATTTTCTGATAAAAATCCATAGCCAGGATGTATGGCCTCACAGGCAGATACCTTTGCAGCTGACAAAATAGCCTGCATATTTAAATAGCTATCCTTTGCATAAGCCTTTCCAATACAAAAGGATTCATCTGCTAAACTCACATGTAAAGAATCTTTATCAGCTTCTGAAAAGACAGCCACTGTATATATGCCCATCTCTTTACAAGCCCTTATTATCCTAACTGCAACCTCTCCCCTATTGGCGATGAGGATTTTTGATAACATTGTCATATCTTTTTTACTATAGCAAAGGCTAAATCTCCTGATACGCATAATTGTCCATCGGCATATCCTTTTGCTTCTATGAAATAGAAGGGTTTACGAACAGAGCTTATCTTACACTTAAATTCCAATTCTTGGCCTGGGACAACAGGCTTTTTAAATCGGACCTTGTCTAGTTTGGTAAAGTAGGGGGTAAAGTCCCCTTCTTCTTCCACTAAAAGACAAGCAGATTGGCCCATCATTTCACACAGAATAACTCCAGGCACTATAGGGTTATCAGGAAAATGACCTTGCAAGAAAAACTCATCTCCTCTTACCTTGTAGCTTCCTATGGAATATCCCTCTTCTAAACGGACCTGGTCCAACAAAAGCATGGCATCTCTATGAGGCAATATCTTCTCTATTTCTTTTCTATTTAACACTCTTACATTATTCATTTTATCTTCTCTTATCTTATCCTTCTTCTCTTATCTTATCCTTCTTCTCTTATCTTATCCTTCTTCTCTTCTTACCTAAATTAACTTGTATAAGACCTGACCGTATTCAACAATATCATTGTTTTTTACGCAGATATCTATCACCTTTCCATCTTGTTCTGCAGTGATCTCATTCATAATCTTCATTGATTCCACAATACAAAGAACATCTCCTTTTTTAACCTCTGTTCCTATGGTTACATAAGGGGGGCTTTCTGGTGAAGGTGAAGAATAAAAGACTCCAACAAAGGGAGATGTAACTTCTATTAGGGCATTAAAGTCTTCACTTGAAAGTTTGTCTTTTTCCCTTTCAGAATCTTGTGGGTATTGACTTTCTTCTCTATCTACTTTTTCATTCAAAGCTTTATTGCCCTTTAAATCTTGGTTAAAAGAAGGTATAAGATTTTCATTTTGATAAAGAGGAAAATGCTTTTCTTCTATCTCTTTTTTTAAGATTACCTCTGACTCTCCTTCTTTCCATTGAGCCCATGTAAGCTTGTATTTTTCCATCATAGCGGCTAGTTTTTCAATATCTTTTATCTGCATTTGGCACCTCACACTCTATTAAACAAAATACCAGCATTGTGGCCACCAAATCCTAAAGAAAAGGACATGGCCACATCTGCTTGGAAATTTCTTGCCTTGTTGGGAACATAATCTAAATCACAGTCAGGATCTGGCTCCTTGTAGCCTATGGTAGGAGGTATTATCCCCTCTTCTAGGGCCTTTATAGCCATAATTGCCTCAAAGGCTCCAGCTGCTCCTAACATATGGCCAGTAACTGACTTGGTAGAACTCAAGGGAATCTTGTATGCTAAAGCTCCTAGCACCTTTTTAACAGCCAAGGTTTCAGTCTTGTCATTTAAAATTGTAGAAGTTCCATGCATATTAATATAGGTTTTTTCATCTAGAATTTTCCCATATTCTGCTAAAAGTAGCTCAATCATATTAATACTGCCTAAGGCCTCTGGATGAGGGGCGGTCATATGATAGGCATCACAGGTATTGGCATAAGATGATATTTCACAATATATTTTTGCTCCTCTTTTAACTGCATGTTCATACTCTTCTAAAATCAAGATTCCAGCCCCTTCTCCCATGACAAAACCTTTTCTTCTTTTGTCAAAGGGAATTGAGGCATTATCTACATCCTCTGTTGCTGCCAAGGCCATAGCGTTGGCAAAGCCTGCAACCGCTAAAGGAGTTATACAGGCATCAGAGCCTCCTGCAATTATTGCATCAGCATACCCATATTTTATAGCCCTATAGGCTTCACCTATAGCATGGGTGGAAGTAGCACAAGCAGTTACTACTGGTAAGTTTACCCCTTGGGCTTGATGCTTAATGGCCAAGGTTGCCCCTGCCATGTTGGCAATAATCATAGGCACAAAAAATGGAGATATCCTATCAGGGCCTCTAGTTAAAAGCTTTTCTGTTTCATCTACAAAGGTCTGAATTCCCCCAATACCAGAACCTACATAAACCCCAAACCTATTGGGTATAACTTGTCCTTCAATTTTGCTATCATCCACCGCTTCTTTACAGGCTGCAATAGCATACTTAACAAACATGTCGGTTCTTCTAATATCGCTTCTATCCATAAAAAGGCTAGGGTCAAAGTCCTTGACCTCTCCTGCGATCTGCACCTTCATATTTGAAGCGTCAAACTTACTAATTTTCCCTATCCCATGTTTTCCTTCTATAGCCTGAGCCCAAGCACTTTTAACAGTGTTTCCAATGGGACTAATACAGCCCAGACCAGTAACCACTACCCTTTTCATATATACTCCTATTTATCCCTAAATATATAATCCGCCATCTACCTTAATAATTTCTCCAGTTATGTAGCTGGCCATATCCGAAGCTAAAAACAAGGCTAAATTGGCAATATCTTCTGGTTTTCCAATTCTTTTTAAAGAAACAGCAGTGTCCAAAAGGGGCTCTACAATCTCTTTAATGTTTGCTGTCATATCTGTATCTATAAATCCAGGTGCTATGGCATTTACTGTCACCTTTCTAGAGCCAAACTCCTTAGCAGCTGTTTTAGTTAAACCTATAAGGCCGGCCTTAGAGGCAGAATAGTTAGCTTGCCCTGGATTTCCCATCATCCCGCTGACAGAAGATATATTAATAATCCTGCCATAAGGAGATTTTAGAAGATAACGAGAAAGACACTTTATAAAGTAAAAAGCTCCCTTTAAGTTAACATCAATAACATCATCAAAGGCCTCTTTGGACATACGCATAATCAAGGTATCTCTTACAATGCCTGCATTGTTAACTAGGATATCTATGCTACCTAAATCTTCTACAATATCTTTGGATACCTTTTCCACCATGGAATAATCTGCTACATTACACTTGTAAATATTAGCCTTAACTCCAAAGGCTTCAGCTTCTTTTTTTGTAAGCATAGCCCCTTTTTCATCCCCTGAATATATGATGGCTAGGTCTGCCCCATTTTTTCCTAATTCAAGGGCAATAGCCTTTCCTATTCCTCTTGAACTACCGGTTACAACTGCTTTTCTACCCTTTAACATTTATTTCCTCCACTAGGTCTTTCAAAGAAACTAAGTCATATGCATTTAATACTCTTGTCTTGTTCTTTGTATCTGTCCTTTTAATCATTCCACTTAAAACATTTTTACATCCACATTCAATAAAGGTGGTAAAGTCTTGGTCTATCATATTTTCTATGGTTTTTTGCCATAAGACAGGGTTACTTACCTGCTTGGTTAAAAGACTTGTATCCTTTATATAAAGATCTCCTGTTAAATTAGAGTAAAGAGGTAAGCTAGGTTTTTGAAAATTCTTATCTTCCATATATAATTCTAGCTTTCTTTCTGCTTCTTTCATAAAGGGACTATGAAAGGCTCCACTTACCTTTAACTTAATACTCTTTATCTTTCTTTCTTCTAAGAGTCTTTTAAAGTCTTCTTCTTTTTCTTGCAAAAGAGAAAAAACCACTTGTCCTGGACAATTAAAGTTAACAGGATAGACATCACTAATCAAAGCAGAAATCTCTCTAGCTTCTTTTTCTTCAATTCCCAAAAGGGCATACATAATCCCTTTATACTTTTCAGATTCTGCCTGCATAAATTCAGCTCTTTTTAAAACAAAGGCCAAAGTATCCTCATAAGACATTAATCCTGAAAAGGCCACTCCAGCAGTCTCTCCTATGGAAAAACCAGCTAAACCACTAGCTTCAATGCCTTCTTCTTGTAAGGCTATTGCAAGAGCCAGGTCTGTTAAATACAAGGCTGGCTGGGTATACAAGGTAATGTTTAGTTTTTCTTCTGGTCCATAAAAGCAAACCCTTCTAATACTTTCATCTGCCATATGGTAAAGCTTTTTAACACTGGCATAAGAATCATAAAGGTCCTTTCCCATACCTGGATATTGAGCTCCTTGACCTGAAAAGACAAAAGCTATTTTACCCATTTGCTTGCTCCTTTTAGTACCTGTTCCGCCTCATTAAAGAGCTCTTCAATCATTTCTTTTGTGCTTTGTTCTTTGGTTATTAAGCCTGCAACCTGACCTGCCATAAAGCAACCTTTTTGCCAGTCACCTTCTTGTACAGCAATTCTTAAGGCTCCAGACCCTTCTTTTTCCAAGTCCTCATTGCTTACAGAAGAGTCATACTCTAGTTTAAAGAAATTCCTAGAAAAAGGATTTTTCAAGGCCCTAACTGGATGGCCCAATCTTTTACCTGTGGATATGGTATCTATGTCTTTAGCTCCAATAATTCTATCCTTGTAGTTTTGATGAACAGAGGCCTCATACACTGTTAAAAACTTTGTACCACACTGAACCCCTTCAGCCCCTAACATAAAGGCTGCTGCCACCCCTCTGCCATCACCTATACCACCAGCTGCAATAACCGGTATGTCCACAGCGTCTACCACTTGAGGGATTAAGGCCATGGTGGTCAATTCTCCAATGTGCCCTCCTGCTTCACAGCCTTCTGCTACCACAGCAAAGGCCTTGTAAGATTCCATTCTTTTAGCTATACCAACAGAAGGAATAACCGGTATAACCTTTATACCTGCCTCATTCCATTTATCCATATACTTACCAGGATTACCGGCACCGGTTGTAACAACTGGAACCTTTTTATCTATAACCAATTGGGCCAGATCTTCACTATGAGGGCTCATTAGCATAATATTGACTGCAAAGGGCTTGTCTGTAAGTGTCCTTAATAGGTCAATCTCTTGAGCCACATGACTAGCAGGTGCATTACCTGCCCCAATAGTTCCTAAGCCACCTGCCTCAGATACAGCAGCTGCCAACCTAGCATCTGCTACCCAAGCCATGCCCCCTTGAAAAATTGGATATTTAATATTTAGCATCTTAGTTATTTTACTTTCAATCATAATAACTCCTTACTCCCATTCCAGTACACAAGAACCAGAGGTCAATCCAGCTCCAAAGGCACTGCAAAAGATTTTATCTCCCTTTTTAATTTTTCCATCTCTAACCAACTCATCCATTAATAGGGGTATGGAAGCTGAAGAAATATTTCCGTATCTAGTAAGATTTATGGGAAACTTCTTTGCATCCAAACCTAAACGTTGACCAGCGAAATCTATAATCCTTTTATTTGCTTGATGTAAAAGATATAGGTCAATATCATCAGTCTCAATTTCTAGGGCCTTTGTTGCTAATTCAACATGCTTTTCAAAGGACTTAACTGCAAATTTAAAGACCTCTTGACCTGTCATATGTAAATAACCCTTTTCACTTACATCTTTAGCAAAGGGACTATTACCAGAACCGGTTCTTGAATAAAGAATGTCCACATCTCCCTTTGAATCGGTGTATAGAAATTTAAGAGCGCTCCCTGGTTCACAAAGACAAGCCCCTGCTCCATCACCAAAAAGTACAGAGGTACTTCTATCGGTCCAGTCTGTAAAGGCAGACATTCTTTCTGCTCCTACTACTAAAACTGAACTGGCCTTCTTATCATTTAACAAAGACTGAGCTAGATCTAGGGCGTATATAAAGCCGGTGCAAGCTGCATTTAAATCAAAAGCGGGACAAACCACACCTAACCTTTGTCCTAAAGAACAAGCTAAAGATGGAGTAATATAATCTCCGCCAATGGTTGAACAGATTATGTAATCTATGTCACAAGCTTTTTTCCCAGCTGCCTCAAGGGCCTTTATACTGGCCTCATAAGCTAGGTCTGTAAGACTCTCTTGGACACAAATCCTTCTTTCTTCTATACCTGTTCTTTCTCTTATCCACTTATCTGAAGTGTCAAGAAATTCTTCCAAATCCCTATTTAAAACTATCCTTTGGGGAAGACCTCTTCCCGTTCCGGTTATTTTTAAACTCATTAATTTTTCACCTTGTCTTTAAAGAAATCAGCTAATTTTGTTAAGGATTGTAATAGGATTTCTTTTTCTTCTGTATTAAAATCCTTGCTGATATTTCTTATCATTTTTTTATGAAATATGTTGTGGGCCCTTTGAATTTTTTGACCCGAATCTGTAAGGGTAATAATGAATCGTCTACCATCATGTTCTGCTGTTTCTTTTTTTAACAATTCCTTTTTTTCTAGCTTTTTTACAGCCACAGTTACAGTTGGCCTAGTAACCTTTAAAATCCTTGAAAGACAAGATACAGTGGCAGACCCTCCATTTTGAGCAATGGCTTGAAGAAGATGAACCTCACTAACAGTAATAGGTACTTGAGATATTTTTCTCAAAGACTTCTCTTCATACTTTGTAATATTGTTAAATGTATCCACCAATATATGGTTCAGTTTATCTTCAAATTCCAACATTGCTACCTCCAACTAATTAGTTTGACTAACTAATAATTACACTTATAGCCCCCTATGTCAATAAATAAATTGTTAACAATTTATTAAAATTATGAATAAACTATGAAATATGGGATAAATCTAACATCTTATGGCTTATTCTATTTATACTCTATAAAGTGTTGAATATTATCCAACATGCAATATAATGAAAAAAACTAGTCTAGGAGGTTAATATGAAATTAACTGAAGAAGGTTTTAAACGAGTACTGGAACATACCGAGCAACATTTTGCTTGGACCATGAGAAATCAGATAACAAATACCGGTGATTGGAAACATGGCGGTATCATGTCAATAGGTGAAGGTATGGTTCCATACAATTCTGCTGGCCTTTTACATACAGCAGGTTTTTTATATTTTCTAGAAGATAGCATCTATTACAAATCAAAAGAAGTATATACTTTTGCAGTAAAGGCCTTAGATTTCTATGAAAGAAATATGTCTGAAGAAGGCTTAATGCATTTTTATATGTGCAATTACAAATCAGCTCCTGACACTTCTTTTACCCTAATACCTCTTTGTGAAATATATAGATTTATACAAGATAAAGAGACTGATGAAGACGGGGAATATTTAAAATTTAGAATTCTAAAACTTATAAAAACATTGGCAGATGGAGTTATAGCCGGAGGCTTTCATACCCCTAACCACCGTTGGGTTATATCAGCAGCTTTATCTATGGTTGTTAACATAACTAAAGACCAAAAGTATATGACCAGAATTAATGAGTTTCTATCTGAAGGAATAGACTGTGATGAAGATGGAGAATACACAGAAAGATCTCCTGGTAGTTACAACAGAGTAAATAATGAAGCCCTATTAATAATGTCAAAAGAATTAAATATGCCTCATCTTTTGGAGTTTGTAGCAAGAAATCTTAAAATGATGACCTATTACATTGATTGGGACTTTAGATTATTCACTAACAACTCTACCAGACAAGATAAGGGTGAAAATGATAGGTTTTTAGATATGTACTATTACCAATATCTAAAAACTGGATATCTCTTACAAGATAAAGAACTTTTATCAATTGCCAAGGCTATTGAAGATAATAATTATAGAAATGGCAATAAAATCCTCTTAGGTCTTAATACCCTAATTAATGAAAAAGAGCTTCTTGGTATTACTGATGATGTGGAGCCCTTTAAGCTAAAGCCTTTTACAAAACACTTTAAAAAATCAGGTCTTGTAAGGATTTACCACAAGGATATGACCTTAACCATATTAGGAGATTCCCCCACCTTTTTATACCTTAGATACAAGGGCTTGGATATGTATATAAGGGGTGGAATAAACTTCTTTAATGAAAGACATATAAAGGTAAACAATATCCAACCTATAGAAGATGGTTTTACCATGGAATATGAAGGAAGAGGCAGATATCTTCTTCCTCTAAAAGAACCACAAGACTTAAGAGACTACAGAAAATTTGATATGGCCTTAAGAGATACTACTCCAGAGCAAATTGTTAATATGACTATAGAAATTAAAAAGACAGACAAGGGTTTTGAAATTACCACTAAATCTAGGGGCGAAAAGCAAGTACCTGTTCGCTATGACATTGCTTTAAATACTGGTGTCTTAGTACGAGGAGATGGTTATGCCCTTAGAGCCAATGGTGGTGGAATCCTCTTTCCTGAAAAAGGATATGTTAAACTGGATACAGGAACCTGTGGCTTAAAGATTGGACCTTGTGTATCTGAAACCTATATCAACCAAGGACTTTGGGGCACAATTCCTCTTTCTCAAGATGACTACCATATTTTCTTGAGCAGCATTACCCCCTTTGAACAAACCTTTAACCTAGAACCTTATGACAGATACGAAGACTAACTAAAGCAAAAGGTAAAGAAGAAGGTTTAATAAGTAAAACACAATAACAAGAAGTAACACTAACAATAAATTAATATAGTAATAGTGAAAATGATGCAATTGCATCATTTTCTTTAACTATCTGTTTTTCAACTATCTGTTTTTAACAATCAGATTTTTAACAACTTTTTTAACAATCAGATTTTTAATAATCTAACTTTTAACAATATTAAAGAAGATTCAGAATCCATACAGCCTTTACTAAGGACAAAACAAGACTTCCAAAATTGAATCTTGGAATAAAATATGACTAGTTTTTCTTGTTGTGTAAGCTTCTTTAAATCATCTCTCATAAACATTAAAGAAGTGCTCTAAGGCACCTATCATGGCTGCATCGTTTTCATATCTGGCACACTCAATATTAGTTTTAGCAAAGTAATAGGAGTCCATCATAATTCCTAAATATTTCTTAATACCAGTAACTAACTTTTCTTTTCTAGAGCTTATGCCTCCCCCTAGAATTATTTTTCTAGGGGCAAAAGCATAAATTAGATTGGATATTCCGTTTGCCATATCCTTATTAAAATTATCAACGATTTCCAAGGCTAGCTCATCTTCCTCATCATAAAGGTCAAAAAGCTCTTTGCCGTTTGAGACATTTAATCTAGCCTCCTTAGCTGCCTTTACCAAGGCACTTACAGAACATAAGGCTTCCCAGTTTTTACCTTCTCGTATATGCATTAGGCCAAATTCTCCTGCAGAGAATCCATATCCTTCATATACCTTATCATTTATTACACTGGCTCCGCCAATTCCTGTGCCTATGGCCACAACAACAAAATCTGTCCCCTTATTATAAGGTACCTGAGAAAGAGCTAGGCAATTTACATCATTACTGGCACTTGCCCTAAGACTAAACTTATCTTGTATATCTTTGGTATAGTTTCTACCAGTATAGCCTTCCATCACATCATCTGCATAAACAATCCTGCCACTTATACTATCTACAATCCCAGTAGAGGATATTGCAACTCCTTCAATGGGGTGGTTTTTCTTTGTTTCTTGGATAATTGAATATACTTTTTTTACCAGACTTTCTCCCCCTTCATAAATTCTAGAAGGAGTTTTGTCTTTGAAAATAAAGGCTTTCTTACCATCCATAACAGAGTACTTGATGAAGGTCCCACCTATATCCAAGGTCAGGTATCTTGTGTTTTTGTTATTGTTTTTTACCATTTTCCTTTCCCATTTGATCATATTCTTTAGGCATATAATTAGCTACGATTATAGCGATTATACAGGTTGCCATAACTATGAAGGGCATTAAGTGAGCTCCGAAAAACTCATTGTCTGCTAGCTTAATTTCCTTAAGATTCAACCATACTAAGCTGGTAGAAATAGCTCCTGCTATAGCTGTGAAAAGTCCTTGTATAGCAAAATACATGGCAGGATGACTCTTTCCTGTTTCTTTTAATTCATCTGCAGCTATCTGAGACAAGATGGCATAAGGGGCTGAGAAAAAGGCACCTATACCATAAGATCCAATAAGAGCTCCTGTTGCACCAATGGCAAGTCTAATCATTTCATTGGGAATCCAGACTATGTAGGCTGCTCCGAAAAAGAGCATGGCTACTCCAAAAGAAGCCATGGCTGTTTGGAAGGCAAATCTGAATCCTTTTTTCTTCATAACCTTTCTGTAGAAATAGAGCATTAAGGGCACTGGAGCAAAGGCTCCTGAGTTAACAATTGTTATCTGCCATGAGCTTAAACCCATAGGTCCTGATGCTAAAACATTTTGTCCTGTCAAGAACATTTGAAGGCCAAAGAAGAATATACCAAAAACAACTATCCACATTAAAAAGGCTCTATTGCTAAGAGTTAATTTTATACTCTCAAGTAAAGGAACCTCTTCTTCCTTAATCTCATCATCTGCTCTTAGGGCCACATCTTTAGGAAGGGTAGATCTTTCTTTTAATAAGAAAAATGGAATCAACATGGTCAACATTAAAGGTGACATGTAGAGGGCTATCATCCTTATGTTTAAGCCTCCTATCATAAGAGGTATTAAGGCATAACCCAATGAATATTGTATTGTGTCAAAAAAGGCCTTCCAGTTTGCTAGATATTGTCTATCTGAGTCTGTTTTTGTTATCTCAGAATAGGTTCCATAGTAGGTTACCAAGGTTAGAGTATAGGCTGTAAAGAAAACAATTAGCAGCAAACCAAACCATATAGTGTTTTTCAAACTATGTTCTACATTTTCTAGTGGGAAGCAAAAAAGCAAAAAGCTAATAATCAAAGGTATATACCCTAAGAGAATGGCTGGTCTTCTTTTTCCCCATTTTGTCTTTAGAGTGTCGGTAAAGGATGCTAAAGGCACATCTGCTATACCATCTACGACTCTTGCAATTAAAACAAAAATACTAAAAAGGACAGTAAGTACCAAAGTCTTGTTTGCATAAGTCCAGTTCTCAATGTTCTTTAGAAATCCCGCTGTACTCAAGGCATCAATTAGATAAGCAGATAAAATCAAGTTCATCAAATTGGGTCCAAAGCCTGCAAAGGCATAGAGCGGAAGTTTCTTTCTTTCAATTTTCCCCATTTTTTACCCCCTGGTTTTTAAAGTATTTCTTAAGTATCTTAAACGAATTAAAATCAAACTGGGTCTTCCTGTCCACTACCCTCATAAAAGCCAGTTTTATTCTGCTTCGCCTAATTTCATCTAAAGCTATTCTAGTATCCACCTTATATGGTTTATGGCCCATAAAGTTCAAATAGTTCTCTCCTAGAATCTTTTTTAATATTTCATTTTTCAAGTCTAAAGGTTTTAGTACAAAATCCTCATCATGCATTAAATATGAGGTGGTTTCTGTTACAGTAAATTCTTCCTTAGCTGAAAGAAACCTTTTAACTAAATCAGCCCTGTTTTTTTCTGATTCAATATTAAGTTTTCCCCCTTCTAAAATGCTTTGTGTTCCAATATCGGTTCCATACATAATTCTGTCTTGATATTTTTCAAAAAACTCTAAGGTCTTTTTTCTATTAGCTGTAAAATTAATATACATCTCAATACCTGGTGTTAGGTCCACAAAAACATTGGGATGCTTATCCAAAATATTTGCCAATCTATCTAAATCTTTTGAGAGAAAGAAAAAATGTGCAAATATTATTTTAAGATTAGGATATTTCAAAAGGACATTCTCAATTTCCTTGTATTGGTCTTGGTTGTTTACAAAAGTATCATTGTAATACCAGCCTCTTTTCATAGCCCAATCAGGTATTTCTTTTCTATCCCAAAATTCCTCTGGGTCATTTACATGCCATAATATGGGAAAGGCTGTATTTTCCATAAAAGCAAAGTACTCTTCCCAAACTGCATCATCAAAAGGAGGAAGGTTAAAAAGCTTCCTGATTTCTGGTTTTCCTTCAATCATCTTAATTCCATCACAGCCAGCCTTTCTCATTCTAAGAGTATGTTTTACCATGGCCTTTCCTAGAGTTTTCTTTTTAGAAAAATATGAAAAAGCATCCAAAGAGGCAAAAACATATATGCGCTCTGGATACTTATCTTTTAGCATCAAACCATCACAGATGGCAGAAAGCTTCTTCTTATCTGGAACTATTACCATGTTTGCAATATCTGTATCACAATAGTCCATAAGATTTATCATTTCATCTGGAGTAATATTCATTGAATAATGAATATGACAATCAACTACCTTCATTCCTTTAAACATACAATCCTCTTTTTCTTGAATTTGTTTAATAATCTTGCTCTTTTAGGAGTGATTTTGCTTAATCTTTAGTTTTATTCGTTTAGTTAATTATTTTTATATTTATACTACAATGATAACATAAATATTTATCTATAGGTGTTTTTTGTATTTAACAAAGGATTTTTGTGTTTTAAAAGAATTTTTGTACAAACAAAAACCCCCATAGGTTTGCTTTGGTTCAACTTATGGGGGTCGGTTTAAGTTCTCTTCATTTTTTATTTAAATACATAGTCTTGTATAACCTGGGCCAACTCTTCTAAGATTCTTTGGTCTTCTTGGCTAAATCGAGAATAAAGGGGACTATCTATATCCAAAACCCCTAAGGCTTTTCCATCTTTAAAAAGAGGAATAACAATTTCAGAATTAGAAGCAGAATCACAAGCGATGTGTCCTTCAAAGTTATGGACATTATCTACCCTCAAGGTCCTTTTCTCTTCTAGGGCTTTTCCACATACCCCTCTTCCCTTTTCAATCCTTATACAAGCAGGCTTGCCTTGAAAGGGGCCTAAAACTAGGGTCTCTCCGTGAAGAAGATAAAAGCCTGCCCAATTTAAATCTGAAAATTTATCCATTATGAATGCAGATGCATTGGCAAGATTTGGTATGACCAATTCTTCATCTTCTACTAGGGCTTTTAACTCTTCTGCTAATGTCATGTTTATCTTTCCTTTTTTAGAACTTTAATTAATTATGATTTTTATCTTATTTTAATCTTTTTTTATCTTATTTTACTTTTTTTTTATTCTTTACTTAATTCTTATTCCATAGATCTTTTCAGCATAAGTTCCTACAACTATCATATTTCCATAAACTGCAGGACTTGCTTCAATGGTTCTATAAAGCCTACCTTCACTAAGGGTGACTTGGTTTAATAAGGTGCCGCTAGCTCCATCTAAAAGAGAAATAATGCCGTTATGCTCACAATAGACAATATATCCCTTATTATCCTCTGTATAAACTACAACAGGAGAAGACCAGCTGTAGCCAGATATATATTCCCATTCAATTTGACCTGACTCTTTATTAATTGCAATAAGTCTACCAGCCCAAATAGAATCTTGTTTGGTTTTACAAATATTAAAGATAACAATATCTTCCATATCATGCTTTCCTATTATTGGTGAAGCTAGGGCTCCTCCATTTATGACGTCTACAAAGTAGGTAGGAACATCAATTTGCCATAAAAGCTCACCAGTAAGACCATCAAACTTTCTAATATTACTATCTGCATCTTGTCTTCTAATATCCACTTCATTGGCAGTATAGACAAATACGCCTTTATCTGTTACCTCAAGTGCAACAGATGAGTCTGTATCATCTTGGGTATTGTATGCCCATAGGATTTCAAGGCTGTGTAGGTCTAAGCATATTAAGTAGCCACTATTGTCTGTAAAATACATGTATTTACCATAGATAGAAGGAGAGCTTTCTATACCATAAGCATAGTAGCCTTGAGCCACATACTTATACTTTATGGTACTAGGACTAAGACTAATTGTTTTAGCTTGCTTATCAAAAACAGTATTAAGGGTAACAATATAAATAACTCCATTTTCACCACATTCATAGTAGGTGTCATTTTCTATATCTAAAAGACCAGAAGAATCAAAGGCTCCCCAGGTTCTAGGGGCATAGCCATCATTACCGTGAATTTCATGGAGTAATTGGCCATTAATAAGGCTAAAGATCCTATAGCCAAAGGGTTTATACCTTTCTTCTCCTTCATTGGTCATTCCACTTTCAATACCTTGACCTACATAAATCAAGGGATAACCTCTTGGATCTACAGTTAAGCTACCTTTTACTGGAACTCCAATGTATATATAGTCTCTACTTGCTTTACCTGTTTCTAAATCTAAAAAGTAGACGTTGCCATCTAAGGTTGCATAAATTACTTCTACAAAATCTTCCTTGCTTTTAAACTCATCATATACATTCATCATTTGCAAAGTATCATAATCCCATTTAACAATAGAAGGCTGACCTGTCCAACCTACCCCTGGCCATATAGAACCAAAGCCAGTCATTCCCCCTATGACATAGCTCCACTCTTCTTCTAATTTGCTTTCTTTTATGTCAACTTTTCCATATCCTCCACCGTCTCTAAAGTTACTTCCTCTAAAGGTAGTAATACCTTCAATTTGAGAGTAGCTAGAAGAAAGAGGAAAATTTATCTTGTTTTTTGAAATATATGTTTCTATGGTTTTTCCACTGGAATCTTGAACGTAGGATTTAAACTTGCTGGCAAAAGCCCTAGCAGTAGGGTCTATATTATCTATAATTATTCCATGACTTAATTCATCTTTATCACTTAAGGCTATACCTTGGCTAAAGTATTCATTAAGAATTTCATTTATTTCCTTAAATAGTAGGGCCCCATCTTGAACAGAAGTCTTTTTACCACTTAAAGATAAAAGATACTTATTTTTACTATCTGCCATCACTGATGCATTAAAGGTCAATTTGTCTTGGTCTATACTGGCCAGTAAAGCAAAACTTGTAGATACAAAATCTTGGCCTAATAGATTGTACTCTTTGTAGTTAAAAGAATTTTGCATATAGGAGTAGAGCTGAGAGTATCCAGCTTTGTTGCTATCTAAGCGCTCATAAAAGACCTTTACAAGGGTAGATAAATCCTTACTAGAAAAAGAAGCAAGATCTGTGCTTATACCAAATTGGCCCATATAGTTTAATATATTTTGCTTTCCATATCTTCTTAACAAAATGTTAAGGGCACTTAAATCATCATATTTTAAGATATACTCACAAAGCTTTTCAACACTGGCTGATGTAATTGAGTTTTCTACCATATATGAGTTGATATTATAGTCTTCTTGCTTGTAAGAAAGGCTGGTATCTAAGGGAGTATTAGTCTTTACACTCTCTTCATAGGCATACATAACTAAAGCCAGCCTATAGCTAGAAAGGCTATCAAATTTTTGATTTGCATTTATATCTATATATTGGTCTTTTGAATAGTCATAAAGAGAAAGTGAATATATACCAGCGGGATAAGATATTTTGTATTCTAGATATTCTTTTAATTGCTCTAGGTTTTCTATATATATTTCTTTTGGCTCTTCTACATCTGGCTCCTTGCTAGGTTCTTCGCTGGGGCTTTTGCTGGGAATTTGGCTAGTACTTAAAGAAGCACTGGGCTTTATAGTAGGGCTGGGATTTTGAACACTTTGACTGGGGCTAGGCTTATCTATACCTGGAATGTAATCTTTAAGATATGCATACAAAAAGGCTATACCTATACAAAGTATAAAAAGAAAGATTCCTATACCTACTATCTTATTTCTCTTTTGTTTTTTTTTACTTTCTTTTTTCTTTTTATTTCCCATTATTTCCTATTATTCCCATTATTCCCATTATTCTCAGTACTACACTATTTCTCTTTTATTATTTATTCTAAAACCATGAATCATTAACAAGAAAATTTTGAATCTCTTCATATGATGCAAAGTTCTCACTAAAGGCTGAGGCAGAACCAGCAGCTAAACCATATTTTAAGGCATACTCATAATCTTGCTTTTCAATGTAACCTGCTATAAAGCCAGCAGCCATTGAATCGCCAGCGCCAACAGTGTTGACAGCCTTTCCCTTAGGTGCATTTTTACAAAAGACTTCATCTTTATCTGTAACTAAAATAGCTCCCTCATCTCCTAAGGATACAAGTACATTTTGAGCTCCCATTTCTTGCATTTGCTTAGCATGGGTTATAATTTCAGTATCTGAATAAAGCTCCTTATTAAAAAAATCACACAATTCTTCTTTATTTGGTTTTACTAAAAATGGCTTATGCTTTAAGGAATTAGCAAGAAAACTCTTTGTGGTATCTATTACTACCCTAACCTCTTTGTCCTTTATGCCTTCTAAGATATCTGAATATACATTATCTCCTAAGCTTTTAGGAACATTGCCAGCTAATACTAGATAGCCTCCTTTTTTAATCTCTTTAACCTGGTTAATAAGTTTTTGGACAGACTCTTTTGGTATATCTGGTCCAATGCCATTTATATCTGTCTCTGTGCCGGCTTTAACCTTTACATTTATACGAGAGATTCCAGATTCTAATCTAATAAAATCATTTTTAATCCCTATTTCATCCATTCTCTTAACAATGAAATCACCACTAAACCCTCCTACAAAACCAAGGGCTGTATTTTCAATTCCCAAGTTATGTAAAACAAGAGATACATTTATTCCCTTGCCACCTAGTTTGTATTGATCTTCTATGGAGCGATTTATTGTATTTGGAACTAACTCTTTTAGCTTAATAGTATAATCAACTGCTGGATTAATTGTAACTGTATAAATCATCTTTTTTCCTCACCTTATTTCTTAGAAAAAATCCATTCATCATTTTCTTGCTTTACATAGGTACCAGCACCATAGATATAGTATTGGTCTTTAAGACTGTTGTTACCAGTAACCTTATCTCCCATTTGTACGTTAGACCCTATTGTTATGCTTTGAAGTTTTGGATTACCATCCAAGGCATGGTCTTCAAGATCCATTAAACTATTAGGAAAGGTAATTTTTTTCATACTGGCATTTTGAGAAAAAGCATAAGCCCCTACCTTTAAAACAGTTTCAGGAATATGGACTTCATTGACATTGGCCTGATAAAAGGCTTTTTCTGCTATGTATAGGGTACCGTGGGGGATATAAAAGTCGGCTCTTACATAACCAGAGGGAAAGTATATTAATTCAGTTTTCCCCTTGTTGTATAAAATGCCGTTAACTGTGTCAAAAACCCTGTTCTCAAAACCTGCTTCAATTTTTACAAAATTAGGGCAGTTTTCAAAGGCTCCAGGCTGAATGCTGGTAACTGTTTTTGCAATGGTAAGGGTTCTTAAAGATTCACAATCTGTAAAAGCAGCGGTCATAACTCTTTCAATACCCTCTGAAAGCTCCACGCTTATAAGAGTCTTGTTTTGATAAAAGGCTCTTTCTCCTATAACTTTTATATCTTTATTATCTATTTTTGCAGGAACTGTTAGTTTTTTTACATCGGTTACACAAGAAACAACCCTATCTATTTCAACAGTATATTCAGTTTTTGTCTCGTGGGTAAGTATAAAATAAAGTAGGCTTGCAGCTATTAAAACTATAACTATTAGTGCCAAATATTTTATATTTTTCATAACCATCCTCTTTTCTTTATTGCTTTTTATTATATCACTTAAACAAAAAAAGCGCACTCAAAGAAACCTAATAGATATTAAGTTTTTATTACAAATATATCATTCCTTTATTTATTATCTTTATCTTTATCCTTGTAAATAATCTTTGTAAGGGTTGTTCCTTCATCTTCTCTACTTATATTTCCCTTATCTACTTTACCTGCAAATTCTGGTGAAATGGAACCAGATTTAAACAAAGCAAATTTAGCAGATGCTGGTCCAATTAGTTCATATAGGACTGAAGAGGATAGGATTATGGTTAAAAGCATATCTCCAGCAGGTCCAGGAATCATTCTTTTTCCTAAAAAGGCCAAACCTATGGCAACACCTGCTTGAGGTACTAGGGCAAAACCTAAATACTTTCTTACCCCATCTGGGGCCTTGGTGATCCAGGCTCCTAAGTAGGCACCTAAATACTTTCCTACAATCCTTATTAAAAAATAGGCAACACCCATTATACCTAAGGTAGCAAAAGAGGTAATATCCAGATTCATTCCAGATACCACAAAGAAAAGTGACAAGATTGGTGGAGTAAATTTTTCAACCTGCTTATACAACTCACTATCTCTAGTTAGGTTAATATAGGTAGTTCCATATACCATACAAGCTAAAAGAGGTGAAATTCCCACTGCAGAACAAAGACCAGCTATTCCAAATAAAAGGGCTATAGTTAATATTAGTCTGTTATCTTCACTTCTACGAGGGGTCATAAGTTTACTTAAGACATAACCACTTAGAAAGCCTAATACTAGGGCTACAACATTGAAAACTAAGGGCAATACAATTTCTGCTGTGGTCATCCCTTCTCCATCAATCCTATTTACAACCGCAGTTGCTATGGAAAAAACTATTAAACAAATTGCATCATCAAAGGCTACCACCTGTAAAAGAGTATTAACAAAATTACCCCTTGCTCTGTACTGACGAATAGTAACCATAGTAGAAGCTGGTGCAGTTGCTGTTGCTATTGCACCTAGAAGTAGACAAAAATCCCAGGGTAGGTTAAATATCCAACGCATGAATAAGGTGATAAAAAGTCCTGCCAACAAGGATTCAAAAAGAGTGATAACTATAATACCAGGTCCAGTTTGTCTAAAGGCTTCCTTTTTGAAAAACCTTCCTACTCCAAAAGCAATAAAGGCTAAGGCTATGTCACTTACAAAGGACATATCATCTATTAACTTTACCGGTATAATATTAAAAACATGTTGACCAATTAAAATACCAGAAATAATATAGGCTGTAACGTTAGGTAATTTTGCTAACTTTGTAAGCCTAGTCATCAAAAAGCCTGCTAATAAAATAGCAGCTAGAGATAACAATATTATGGTAGTTTCATTTAATTGGTTTAAAAAATCTCTCATTCTAAATTTAAAAAATCTTATATTCCCTTAAACAAAGAATCTCATTTTGTTTAAAAAGAATATATTTGTCTCATTGCCTCCATATTTTTGATATGTTACTATTATAACTGAATTTAATATAAAGTAAATTTATTATTTAATATCATACTATAACAAAACCTTATACAAGGAGTTTGCCATGATTGATCCCAAACTGTATACCCTTTTAGAAGTAGTAAAACACCAAAGTTATACTAAGGCAGCTCAAGAGTTATCCCTTACTCAACCTGCTGTAACCCAGCATATAAAAAAGCTGGAAAAAGACCTAGGAATAAAAATCTTTTATAGGCTAGGAACCGAAATAAAAATTACCAATGAAGGGAAACTTTTGATTCAATATGCCAAAAGAAACATTGCCCTTCATGAAAACTTAAAACAAGCCATAATCGATTCCAGAAAACACAGACAACAATACACAGTAGGCATTACCCATACAGCAGAAAGTAATGCTGTTGCAGAGGTTTTAGGTAGATACAGTGCTACAAATCCTGGTACAAAGATTTCCATAATATCTGATTCAATAAATAATCTTTATGAAATGCTAAAAAACTATGAGATTGATTTAGCTGTTGTAGAAGGGAAAGTAAGGGATAAAAATATTAATTCTTTGCTTTTAGATACTGACTCCTTAGTTTTAGCCTTGTCAAAAGACAATCCTCTATCACAAAAAGAGCAAATTACCTTAAATGAGTTAAAAAACCTACCCCTCATATTAAGAAGACCTTCATCTGGCACAAGAAACCTGTTTATTGCCCATATAGAAAGTAGAAATATCTCTTTAGAAGAATTTAATATAATTTTAGAGGTGGACAACATTGCAACCATAAAAGATTTGATTAGACACGAGGTTGGTGTCTCAATTTTATCTAAAAGTGTCTGCTTAGATGAGTTGAGAAAGGGAAAACTATCTGTTTTACCTATTGAAGATTTAAGTACCATTAGAGAGATAAACATTCTTTACCATAAGGATTTTGAAAATACAGACATTCTTGAAAGCATAATAAAACAATACAATAAGGTTAAGCTTAACTATCATTCGTAATATATGAATTTTAAAAAAGAAAAATTAATTTCAAAAAAGGAATTTACTTAAGCAAAAAAGATAAGAAAACCCCCTATTTCCAACCAATCTGGACTTAGGGGGTTAAATTTTATCTTCTAATTTATATTAATAAATCTTTACTTTTAATATCTACTATTCTTCAGATGCTTCTTCGCTTACTTCTTCGCTTGCTACGTCTGCTACATCTTCGCCTACAGCAGCTTCTTCAGCTTCAGCAGCTTCTTCTTCATCTTCAATTGTTCTAGGAACAGTTATTGTAATAACTGGGGTGTCGTCTGGAACAAGAACTTCAACTTTTTTATTCTTAGATATGTCCAAGTCTCCAACAAGAACAATATCACCAGCGGTCATTCCAGCTACACTGATTTCCACAGTTTCAACCATGTCAGCAGGTAGAGCTGAGTAAGGAATTTCATTCATTAGTTGCATTACAACACCTTCAGTAACATTGTCTCTTCCTGACAATAGGACTTGAGCAACACTTCTAACTTTTTCAGTTGCACTAAGAGCTTGGAAGCTAATATGTTCTATTCTTGTTGTTGCAGGTATGTATGTTACTTCTTTTAGTATTGCTTGATAGGGTTCACCATCAATTTCCAAATCGATTTTAGATCCGATGAATCTGGAGCGAAGAAGCTTATTGGCTACTAACTCAGAAAATTGCACCGAAATTGAATCTTCAAGATGCTTTCCATAAAGTATTGCAGGTATGATGCCTTGTCTTCTTAACTGTCTTCCTCTTAAGCCTTCTTGACGCTTGTCCAGTTTTATTGTTGTCATGTGTTTCTCCTTAAAGTTTCTTCTTTCTTATATATAAATATAAATATGTCGCATAATTACAAGCACACTCTAGTTTACCACATTTTTTTCATATAACAAGTGCAATTTGCAAATTTTAAAAAGGACCCTTTTATATAAAGATCCTTTTCTAAATGGTTGCGGAGAAAGGATTTGAACCTTTGACCTCCGGGTTATGAGCCCGACGAGCTACCGTACTGCTCTACTCCGCGCTATGATGGTACCGAAGACCGGAATCGAACCGGTACAGTTTATTCAACTGCAGGATTTTAAGTCCTGTGCGTCTGCCAATTCCGCCACTTCGGCAAGTCTTGCGACTTCACTTATTATATACATCACCTATAGCACTGTCAACATAAATTTGTTCAAAGTCACCACAAAGTCGTCTTAGTCTAGTTTGTATCTTCTTAGTAATTATTCCTCTATTTTATGGTTAAATCTATTTGATTTAGGTATTCCTCATTCTCAATATGCTTTTCTACATAGACAACCAAGGATGCTGCAATATCTTTTTCATCAATATTTCCAAATATAGCATCTACAGCCTCTTGAGCTAAATCTTGTTTGTTTTGAGTAAGATACAAGGTAACAATGTCTGTGAGCCTAGGAGCAATGTAGCCTATGGTTTCACCACCTGCTTCAATAGATTTTAAGATTATGAGGGCATTGTCTGCACTTTTAGCTTTTAGCCATGAATCTACTTGATCTAGTTTATAGAAGGTATCAGCTACATCTTTAGATAAAAAGGAAACACAAATTGCTGAGTATTGTGGTCTTGAGTACTTGGTTTTGAATTCTTCTGCCCAAATTTTTAAAGCTTCACCTACATTACTATTAAGTAAAACCAACTTTTCCAATAGTTTTTCATGTAAGGTCATTACCTTATCAATATCATCTTTGTAGTAAAGCAAGCGGACAATTAGCTCCACTGTATATTCTGAGAGTTTTTCTAAGGTCTTTTCATTTATCTCCACATTCAATATTGCATTTGCAGCTTGATTATAATCTTCTGTATACAAGTAGTAATGGGTAATGCTTAAAAGATATTCTTGGGCCAGGTCATAGGTCTTTGTATCCTCTTTTATAACCTTTTTAAACTTTTCTATTGCCTCAAGAAATTTTTCATTTTTAAAAAGCTCCTTACCCTCTTCAAAACTTAATCTGGATTGATGTAGGATTTCTATTTTCTCTTCTACCTGGGCTAGATTATATAACTTCATATCAAATTCTTTAAACAAACCAATTCTTCTACTAACACTTTCATAGGAAGCTTGCTCTTTTTCATAAAGAAGATAAAGGTTTTCTATGTATTCATAGACATAGTCTGCTGTTTTTATAAGTTGAACACTATTTTTTTCAATTCTCTTGTATTGTCTATTAGCCCTATCAGTTTCACCCCTCATAAGGTTTTCCACCATTGGCTCCCAAGGATTGCTTACACAAGCGGTAAAGATAAAGGTGATACTTATTAAAACTAGTAGAATTGCTATTACTTTTCTCATAAAAAAAGTATAACTCAAGCCTTAGACTGGTTCAACACTTATGAAACTTATATTTACTTTTATTACTTATTTAGCTAGAGTCATATTCCGGTAATCTTCTATGTACTCAATCATACACTGGGTCATTAATTCATGACCTTTTTCATTGGGATGAATTCCATCTTCACATAGAAAATCTCTCAGATTACCAGCCTTTAAAAAGGCTTTTCTAATATCAATCAGTCTTACATCCTTTTGTCTTGATATTTTAGTAACTGTTAAAGAATACATTTCTTGAAACCTATAAATCATAAAGACATCCTTTAGCCACTCTAAAATAGAGTCTTTACTAAGATTGTCTTTTGTTATCCAATTAAAGTACCTAACTGGGTCAATAGGGTGGAGATTGGTTAAGACTGGTTCAATGTTTTTTTCTCTTAACATTTCAATCATCCCATTAATATTTTCCTCATATAGGGCTATAGGTGTTTTAGGCAGGTGATTTTTCTTAGGGTCTTTTGCAACTTCTTTCCAGTTAAAGTCACTATCATTTCCCCCTAATTCAATTAAAGCAAAGTCTGCCTTAAAATCCATATCTTCTAGGGCCTTTTTCATAAGTCTATATGCTTTGGGTGTGGTCATTCCAAATCTGGAATTATTGAGGTAGTTGATGTTAAAAGCAGCAGCTGTTTTGTCAATACAAGTATTTTCTAAAAAAACATACTTATTTAACTCTTCATCAAAAACAACGCCTTTTAAGACAGAGTCTCCCCAAATGCAAATATTAGTCATAAATCACCCTCCAAATTGAACTAGCATGATTATAGTAGGTCTATATGAACCTAATATGACTTTTGCAAATAAGTGCTATTTAGCTTTTAACTTCCTAACTAAAGAAATTCATAAGAAAATTATTATTATATAAAATGCTGGCTATTTTACTCTTTTGTATAAGGTCGTGAACTACATTCATCACTTCCATGGTTTGTAAGCCAGAAATTATTAAAAATATTATATATACGGTAAGTATGCCTGAGGCTATGCCCACCACTGCACCTGCTACCGCGTCTACTTGCTTTATTATGGGAAGCTCAGATATCTTTTTCACAAGTCCTCTTAGCAACTTGAAGATAATCCAAAAGATTATAAATAGTACTACTCCAATAATAATTGTCATAAGAAACCCTGTAACTTGTTTTGAAAGACTTATAATTGCATCGTTTTTAGAATCTAAAGCTGAAAAATCCATACCACCTGAAAACAAATCTTTAATATTCTCGGGAAAAGGTAAAGCAGCTATAGTAGTACCTAAACTTTCTTCAATGGAACCTAGATTTGGGGTTAATGATTCAATTAATTTTTCAACTTTTTCATAAATATTTAAATAGAAGGAAGAACCAGATAAAATTTCCTTTAAAGGTTCAGCAAACCTAAAGGCTAAAAAGTAACTTAAGATGGTAGATGCCAATCCATATATAGACATTATGAGCCCTCTTAAGCCTCCTATAATAATGAAAAGCAAAATAATTCCTAGTAATAGAAAATCTGCAATATTCATTTCTTTTCCCTCCTTAACTTTTTAGTACTTATATATAACTATATTGTCTGATGTCACAATTAACAACCTATTATTTCCTAAAAATATAATATTTTGAATATTAGAGTCTGTTTCTATAGTATGAAAGAAGGCTCCCTTATTCTTATATATATTTATCTCCCTATTCTTCCAGGTTAATACCTTGTTTTCAAAAGTTATCATACCCCCAAGGTCTGATTCAACTTTTTTCTTCCATTCTTCTTGGCCTTCACCATTAATACAAATAATATAATTATCCTTTTCATCTTTTGAGTAGACAAAAAGGTCTTTATCTATTTTTTGAATATAATCCACCAGCACATGGCTTAAAACCCTATTTTTTTCCATGCTTTGGTCTACAAAGACAAGGCCATCAGAGCCAGCCATAGCAAAAACATTATTATTAAAAAGAAGGCCTTTAGGCAAGAACTCATCAAAAACAGTGGCTGCAATAGGAGCTGATTTTCCTACTTCAAAGAGCTCTGTGTAAGTCTTATCCATATCTTCTAAATCCAAACAAAGTACCAGAAAGTTTTTACCAGAGGCTGATACATCCCCATAAACTGGATACTTTGAAACATACTGAATGTTGTTCTTGTAGTTATCCTCTGTTAGAACATTACCAAGGTCGGATATGAGATAAACAGCTCCTGCATATCCTTTTTCTCCCTTAGCTAAAATCATTATACTTTTTTCAAAAGCTAAAAGATGGATTATGGGAGTTTTAGCCTCAAAGTCATTTACTTTTTTACCTTCTCTAAAAAGGGTAAAGTTTTTAGTTCCCTTATCATAAGCAATAAGTCCAAAACTAGAAGCGGTCATTTGCAAGTCATTATAGGGTAAAAGATAGGATCTCTGAAATTCTCCCTTTCCTTTATAAATAGAAACACCAGTATCTTCAAATATGTAAATAAATCCATTTTCAGCAAACACTTGGCTTCCTGTGGAAATAGCTATTTTCTTAACTTCTCCAGCATCTTTTGCTATTACATCTGCTTTGAAAAACCTAAGAACATCATTTTTAAATATAAAAAATAAGGTAGCTAAAACTATTAATAAAAAAATTGTAATAAGTAAGCCTAAGGCTTTTTTATTGTACTTTCTAGCCAAACTATTTCCCACCTTTCATTAGAATAATTTTAACACATAGACTATAGGTCTACAAACAAATTGTCATATGAAGAGCTTAAGTCTTTGCTATTTTATCAAATTTGCCGCTTTTTATGTTGACAAATAAAAACCTATTTATTATACTCAATAAGCGGTTTGATTTTGGACGATACTAAGCATAATTTTTCATATCGGACAGAACAGGATAGTTAAAAAACCCATTTGCGGCCTGGTAGTTCAGTTGGTTAGAATGCCAGCCTGTCACGCTGGAGGTCGTGGGTTCGAGTCCCATCCAGGTCGCCATTTGCCCAGATAGCTCAGAAGGTAGAGCAGGGGACTGAAAATCCCCGTGTCGGTGGTTCGATTCCGCCTCTGGGCACCAAAGTCGAGCGGGTTTAACTCAGTGGTAGAGTGTCACCTTGCCAAGGTGAAAGTCGCGAGTTCGAATCTCGTAACCCGCTCCATTTTTATAGGGCGCCATAACCAAGCGGTAAGGTAGAGGTCTGCAAAACCTTCATTCCCCGGTTCAAATCCGGGTGGCGCCTCCAAGTAAATAATCAAACATTATATAAACCAAAAGCCCTTATAAAAGGGTTTTTTGCTTTTTGTATAAAATTGCCAAACACTTCAACGAAAACACGCCAAACACTTCAACAAAAACACGCCATTTACTTCAATGCATACAATGTAGTTCTTAAATATAAGATTCTAAGTTCTCTCATATACAAACTTTTTGTATTGGACAAAGTATATTTGCCTAGTTGCTTAAGGCTTAAGTGCAATATTTGCATTTTACCTTGAGGCATTAGTGCAAATTCTGCATCTTTTACTTGTGCAGAAAGTGCAAGACTGTTATAATATTGAATAAGGAGACTGCATATGATTAGCAAATTGAAACAACTACGACAAAATTGTAAACTGACTCAGCAAGAAGCAGCAGATTTGATGAAGGTTTCAGTTCGTTCTTACAAAACTTACGAAAATGATCCTAGCAAAGAAAAAACGCTTAAGTATCAATATATGTTAGAGCAACTTGAAAAACTGAATTTCATTGATGAAGAACATGGCATATTAAAGATTGATACTATTGTTGAAATATGTAGCCAAGTTTTTGATAAATATTCTGTTGATTATTGTTACCTTTTCGGTTCATATGCAAGTGGTCAAGCTAAGGATACTAGTGATGTAGATTTATTTATCTCTACGGAACTAACGGGGTTAATTTTTTTTGAATTAGTTGAAAATTTGCGCGAAGGATTGCGCAAGCGAGTTGATCTTGTTGCTTTGCAACAATCGGATAACAATTTGGACCTGATTAATGAAATCTTAAAAAAGGGTATAAGAATCTATGTAAAGCCTTAACCAGCCACTTATTCATAGTATAATCTCATATAATGCAATAGATTGAAGAGAGAGACTAAAGTGCTAGACTTATTGTTAAGACAAATTGATAAAACTAAAGTATTTCAATACGGTATAGTGAAAACCTGGGATATAGAGTTCTTACAAGAAGTAAGAGAAATGTGTAAAAATGACCTATGCAGGCATTATGGAAAAACTTGGGCCTGCCCACCAGCTGTTGGCACTGTTGATGAGTGTAGAGAGCGCTGTTTAAAATATGAAAAAATGCTTGTTTTTACTGGTAAATTCATGCTTGAAGATTCCTACGATATTGAAGGCATGATGCAAGGTATGAAAGACTTCAAACAAATTGCTAGACAAGTTGAATCTGCAATAAAACCCTATTTGAATGAATATCAGATATTATCCAATGAAGGTTGTGATTTGTGTAAAATCTGCACTTACCCCCATGCACCTTGTCGTTTTCCAGAAAAACTGCATCACTCCATTGAAGGTTATGGGATTATTGTAAGTGAATTAGCAAAAAAAGCTAATGTTAATTACATCAATGGTCAAAATTCTATCACCTACTTCGGTGCCCTATTATTCAATGAAAAAGATATATTTAAAAAATCTATACAAGAGTAAACTATAAATAAAGGTTATGAGGACTATTATATTGATACTTTTATCATAGAAGTCCAAGGGGTCTTTTTGTTCTCTTACTTTCCTATTTAAGTCTTAGCAAAAGAACCTCTCCTTGTACAGAAGAAGAAATATCAGAAAGCTCTACTATTTCAGCTATTGCTTCATCAATAAATAGATTCTGATTTTCACGATATATGTATACAAAGTTTTTGTCCTCAAACTCAAGGTTAATAAGTTTATTCTCTAAAAGCCTTTCATAGAACTCTTCTAAACATAAATTTTCTTGATGAAGATAAAAGGCTGTTTCTTTTCCTACATACCTAATATGCCAAGGCTCATAAAGAGTAATCATTGTATAGTCTTCTTTACCCTCTTCATATCTAATAGTAAAACCATATTTATAGGAGTTTTCTTTTAACCATTTAGCATAGGGAGCCCCTTTTGAGGATTCATCCAACATGTAGCCATAGGTTAAAACATCCATGGTTAAGCCATTATGATGTTCAGAGGTGCCTGGAATGGCTACCCTTCCCGCTGTAAACTCATAAGCCTCATTATAGGTCATTCCCTCTTCTTTAACTCTTTTTTCTACCCACCAATCAAAACTATACTTTTGTGTATTATAGTCTCTAAAAGCAGAGGTTACATAGAGGTTTAAATTAGGATCATCTTGCTTGGAATAGGCTATTAAGTCTTCAAGAGCTTCTTTTACATGGCCCATAATGTATAGGTCTTGTCTTCCATCTCTTATATAATCTGGGTTACTTAGCTGAACTAAAGACCTGCTCCAAGTTTCAATCATAGCTGGTTCAAGAGGATTTAGCCTATTTGCTATCATTAAGGCTTGATTTTTTTCAACTTTACTTTCCTTTATTTCATCTATGTAAAGGGGACCTTCTTTATCAGAAAAAAGAAGACCACTAAGAATTTTATTGTAGCCAACTAGAGTAATGGTTCCAATATGGTTATGAAAGGAGTGAAAGATCTCTTTGTTTAATATTAAAGAATTATCTTCATAAGCTGCTACATCACTGTTGGGAAATTTAACAATGGCAAAAGAAAGTTTGTCCTCAAAAAGATGGCTAAAATCCTGGTCTTCCCAAGTGACAATATGAATTTTAGGATTTTTTTCACTAGGTAAATCCCTATTTAATCCTTCTAAAGGTTTAGTTTCATCAGAAGCTGATGGTTTTGGATTTGTAGTATTAGAAGATTGATTTGTTGGTTTTGGAGAGCCACTTACCTCTGGATTTTCTTGATTGCTAGGTTTGTTTAGAAAGAGAAAAATCACAAATGCAATTACAATACAAAGCAAAAACAAAAGGGCTATAATACTTTTAAAGCTCTTTTTTTTCATTTATTCTCTTTCCTCCAAAAGTTCTAAAACCTCTTTTGCATCATAGTGATACTTACTACTACAGTAGGGACAAACAGCCTCAATTATTTCTTCTTCTTGGGCTATTTCCATAAGTTGAGATTTATCTAAAACTAAAAGCTTTTCAAGTATTCCTTTGTATGAACAATCACATGAAAAAGATAAATCCACCGAATCAGTTATTTCCAAAGCCCTATCTGAAAACAAAAATTCCAAAATCTTTTCAGCAGATCCTAAATCATAAAGAAGTTCAGAAATATTTGTGCTCAAATCCACTCTTTGCTCTAATTCTTTTAATATCTTTTCATCTGTACCTGGCATGACCTGTACTATGTATCCTCCTGCTGCTAAAAGATTACCTTCTTGGTCAAAATATGTTCCTAGGGCACAGGCAGAGGGGGTTTGTTCGCTATCTGTATAATATTTTGCTATATCCTCTGCTATTTCACCGGAGGCTAAATCAATTATTCCTGTATAGGGCTCTTTTAGTCCCATATCTTTTGAAACAACTAGTTGTCCTGGCATAATTAGTTGACCAATAGATGAAACATCTTGTCCATAGCTTGTATAGTCATTATTAAAGACATATCCTTTAACCCTACCTCTTTTATCACTAATAGCTATAAGGCCTTTCATAGGTCCTTTTGAAAGAACTTGAACAGCTAAAAGTCCCTCATCTCCCATTAAAGACATCATAGCGGTTGCACTAAGTAGCCTTCCTAAGGCCATTGCAGATGCTAAATTTAGTTTATGATTATCTATAGCATCTTTAACAGTTTGTGTACTTAAGGTTGCAAAAACCCTAACTTTTCTGTCATATGCCATTGCTCTTACAATTTTATCCATAATTACTTCTTTCTAAAGATATAAAAAATTCTTGTGGCATCTTCCTTTGGGGCTTCCATAAGACAATCTCCCAAGGTATCCACATATTCAAAGCCTGCCTTTTTAGCTAGGTCTTTTATCTCCTGGTCACTGTAGGCTCTTTCTTTGTTTTGAGTATCCAGCCTTTTATATATACCATCTTCTACTTCTATAAAATATGAGATGTTCATTTCACATATTTTACTTTTCCTATCATAATAATTTTCCCATACATGTGCAAGGTCACTGGAAAGATCATAATATAGTTTGTCTCCATATACATTTTCAAACTTATATTCTGAGTTTACATCAAAGATAAATAGAGAATCAGGCTCAGAAAAAAGAGAGACCCTTTTAAATCCTTTTAAAAGAATTTTAGGGTCTAAAACATGGTTTACACAATCTAATAGGCTTATGGTTGCAGTAATTGTTCCAAAAAGATCTAAATCCTCCATTGCTTGGTTTATGTATTGGATGTTTTTGCTATCTTTTTGCATAGCAATATTTAGCATTTCTAAAGAAGGGTCAGCTCCTATCATGGAATACCCTAAATCTCTCATCTTTGTGGTTAAGTTTCCTGTTCCACAGCCTAAGTCTAGGACAATGTCTACAGGTTTTTTAGAATACTTCCTAATAATCTGATGAAAAAATCTTGCATATGAAACATAATCTACATCTTTAATAAGCAAGTCATAAATATTTGCTATATTGTCATACATAGATAATCTCCCTTATTTACCTTGGAGTATCTCAATGGCCTTTAGTAGTTGAGCATCATTTTCCAATTCAAGGTTAGCCAAATACTCATCTTTGAATTCTTCAAAAGGTTGAACCTCTATGTCAGGGATAATACCTATTCCATCAATATTGCTTCCATCAGGAAGAAGGTATTTATAGCTGGTTATTCTAACTTGAGAACCATCTTTTAAGTCAAATATACTTTGAGCTACCCCCTTGCCATAAGTTTGTGTTCCTATTATTGTAGCTAGGTTATAGTGTTGCATAGCTCCTGAAAACAGTTCAGATGCAGATGCAGAATTATCATTTACCAAAATTGCTAAAGGTATGTCATAGGCATAACTGTCAGCAAAATATTCTTCCTTGTAGCCTGTACCATCTGCTAGGGTGGTTATTATTCCATCTTCTATAAAGGCATCTGCTAGGTAAACAGCTGTGTAAAAGTCACCACCTGGATTGTCTCTTAGGTCAATAACAAGTTTTTTCATACCACCATCAAGAGCTAGTTTGTTGAATTCTACAACAAACTCATCTATCATGTCTTGGCTAAAGTTGCTTATGTAGATATAGCCTATATCGGTTCCTTCTATCATATGGCCTTCAGCATCAATGGAATTTATGAGCATTCTCATTATATTAAAGGTAATTTCTTTTTGTTCAGAAGGTCTCCATACAGTTACATTCACATAGGTTCCTTCTTCTCCTTTTACCTTAGAAGCAATATATTCTAAAGACATACCCTTGGTTAAATCAAGGTCTTCTACTCTAATAATAATATCACCAGGCTTTACTCCCTTTACAAAGGCATCTCCTGTGGGATTAACAGATACTACCTCAGCTCCAATTCCATCTTCTGGAGTTGTTATGGTTACACCAATTCCCTTGTATTCACCGCTAGAGGTATCTCTAATAGCTTGGGCCTGATCTTCTGGAACGTACATTGTGTACTTATCGTACACAGAAAGGATACCAGCTATGGCTGCTTCCATCATTTGGTCATGATCTAGGTCATAAATAGAGATTTGCTTAAGAAGATTATATACTTCATTAAATTTTTCCATTTGTTCCTTGCTAAAATCACCCTCTAACTTTATGTTTGACGGTGAGGCTTGAGGCATTTGAACATTAGTAATTCTTCTTGCAATTGATCGGTCTATTCTCTTGTCTGTAAACTGTAAAAGAGAACAGCCGCTTAATACAAATGATAATATGACCATAGCAATAAGCATGGTCATTAGTTTCTTTACATTATTCTTTTTCAATTTTTCACCTTTTTTTCTTTTTGAATCATTTATCTAGAAGGATCCACATATAAAAGGGGATCCACTCTTTTCCCTCCAACAATTACTTCAAAGTGTAAGTGAGGTCCTGTCGCCCAACCTGTTGCTCCTATTAAAGCTATTACCTCTCCTTTTTTTACACTTTGTCCTGCACTAACTAATAACTTAGATGCATGAGCATAAAGGGTAGAAACACCACCACCGTGGTCAACTGCCACATAGTAGCCATAGCCATCAGACCATGTTGCTATAGAGACCACTCCATCATTGGCAGCAATAATATTATTGCCATAAACTCCACCTAAGTCTACCCCATTGTGCATTCTCCATTCAAAGAATATGGGATGATATCTCCACCCAAAAAGACCATTTCCAGTGGGCATATATCTCCATGAAGGTAGGGGCCAGGTCATTTGTCCGCCAATATAGTCAATTTCTCTTTGAAGTTTCAAAATGACATTTAACATTTCAGCTTCTTCTTTAGCCAATTGGTTTTCTCTTGCCTTTAAAACTGCAATAGTAGCACCGGTGGCACTAACAGTTGCAGCGGCTGACTCCTCCATTTCCTTCATATTGCTAAGAACAATTTCTGCCTGTTCACTTAAGGTTGTATAGGAAGACTTGAGCATTTCCATTGTAAGCCTTTTATCATTTATATCCTTTATTAAAACCTTTATATCGTCAATTAACTCTTTGTCATGCTGAGCTATGAGATTGCTTAATTCTAAATAGTCAAAATAGTCCTTTAAAGAAGAGGAGTTGAATAAAACCTCCATCATAGGCACATTGCTTTGGATATATGCATCTACTATTCTTTTTTTAATAATGTTTAATTTGTTTTCATACTCAAGTTCAGCCTTTTCAATGGTATCTGTAAGACTGTTAACCTCTTCAGTAATCTCTCTTATATATTCATTGTAGGTTGCTAATTGAAGTTCTTGAGAATCCATACTACTTTTCATGTTTTTTGATAGACTTTCGTAGTAATCCTTAAGGTTTTGTTTTTGCTTAAGTTCATTAGCTACCTTGTCTAATTCATGCTGAATATTACCTAAATCTTGCTTAGCCTCGTTAATATCACCTACACCAAAGCCGGTAATAACCACCGATATTATAATTAATGTGAGTAGGATTGATATTAGTGCTCTTCTCTTTTTCGAAAAATTTATCATTTGTGCAATCTCCTAAACTTTCAGATACTTACGTATCGCAAAGAAGCTTCCTGTAACACCTAATATAGTTCCATAGGCTAGAAATACTCCTAATAAGACTAAAAGCATTTGGGAAACGGGAACAAGTTCCAATTTACCAATATACTCGTCTAAACCGCCTTCAAGTTTGTTATATAAGTAATTATACCCGAATCCAGAAATAAGAAAAGATATAATTGCACCTAAAAAGCCAATTGCACCGCCTTGAAGGTAAAAAGGAGACTTTATTCTGGATTCTGAAGCTCCAATATATCGCATAATGGCAACTTCGTCTTTACTAGTTGAAAGAGTTATCTTTATTGTATTCGAAATTAAGAATAAAGACAATATACCCAACAAGGTTGTTAATACAGCACTTACATATCTTATAGTATAAGATATGCCTGCTGCTCTTTCATAAGCCTCAGAGCTATATTTCACTTCATAAATATTAGATAAGGCCTTCATTTTTTGTACAAAAATATTTGAATAGGTTACATCATTTAACTTAACCACAAAAGAAGCTGGCAAAAAGCTGGAACCTAGTTCATTCATAATGTCTTCTCCAACCAATTCTTTTCCAGATTCAAAGGCTTCTTCTTGGGATATATAGGTTATCTGTTCCACATTAGGGTCAGCTACAATATAGTCTTGAATTTCATTTAAGGTTGCCACATCCGCCTCTGGAATTACATAGACAGTTATATGTAACATATCATCTAGAATATTATCTGAATTGTAGGAGACGTTCATCAAGAGAACTCCCACTACTCCCATTAATAAAATAGTTACGCAAACAGTAAAAACACTGGTAATAAAAAGAACCCTGTTTCTAATGATATTATTAAAAGATTCTACAAATACATATTTAATACTTACAGGTTTCATTTTCGTAAATACTTCCTTCCAAATCACTTACAATATCTCCACATTGAAGTCTGATTACTCTTTGTTGCAAGCGATCTACTATGTGGGTATCATGGGTTACAACCAAGACGGTTGTTCCAAGGGTGTTTACCTTGTATAAAAGGTCAATAATTTCAATACTAGTTTTAGGGTCTAAGTTACCAGTTGGCTCATCTGCAATTAGAATGTCTGGGCTGTTGGCAATGGCCCTAGCTAAAGCAACTCTAGCTTGTTCTCCTCCAGCTAATTCATCAGGAAAAGCCTTTTCCTTTCCTTCAAGGTCCACCATGCTCAAAAGCTTAGGCACAACTTGCTTTATAGTTCTAGAAGACTCTCCAATGATTTCCATGGCAAACTCAATATTTTGATAAACAGTCTTATTGGGTAGCAATCTACAGTCTTGGAAAACTACACCCAGCCTTCTTCTGTAATGGGGTAAATCATATCTAGAAAGAGTATGTAAATCAAAGCCATTTACAAAGATATCCCCTGAGGTAGCCTTTTCTTCTCTTAAAAGTAATTTAATAATGGTGGACTTACCTGAGCCTGATTTTCCTGTAATAAAGACAAATTCACCAGGGTCAATCTGAAAATTTACTCCATGTAAGGCTTCAGTACCACTTTTATAAATCTTAGTAACATTGTCAAACTTTATCACTTTATGCCTTCTCCATGTTTTTTAAATAATTTTTAATTTTACACACTGTATCAAACAAGGATGCTGAAGAAAATTTAGTTATATCTAAATCTGTTAGCTTGTTAAACTTCTCTATCCTATACACCAAGGTGTTTCTGTGTAAGTACATTTTTCTGGCGGTTTCACTTATATTAAGATTATTATCAAAAAATATTTGCATGGTCTTAATTGTTTCTTCGTCAATTTTATCATAAATTTCAGAAGGAATGGCTTGTTCTGCAAACTCTTCTAACTTTTCTTTTTCTATTTCATGAAAAAGTCTTGATACTCCCATTTCATTGTAATTATAGACCCTTACCCCCTCTTCGTTAAAAGAGCCCAAATCAAAGGCTCTCAAAGATGTAACATAAGACCTTGCTCCATCTGCTAGATGGTAGAAATTGGACCCTAAGGCTACTCTAATAGAGATTAGTAGCTGTTCTTCTAAGGTTGCTATAATTGACTTTAAAACTTTATATTTTTGACTGTCTTCACTTTCTTTATCTTCTAGATTTTTAATGGGCATAAAGACAACAACATCATCTTTATTCATTCTAACAACCAGTACATCTTTTTTATCGTGAAACAAGTTTCTCAAGACTTGAGTAATGGCACCATTACTATCTTCTTGGGACCTAAAAGTAATGACTGTTTTCTTTTCATTGTCATTTAGTTTAAATATCTTATTCCTGTTTTCAATCTCTTCAAGGGATAATTCTTCTTTTAGAATTTGTTTAAGAAAAAATAGTTTGTCGGTTTTTTCAGTGTTGGCTTTGAGATAATCTTTTACATAAAGAGCAAGCAAATCTAAAAAGGCTTCTGCTTCCTTGCCAAAATCTTCTATAAATACAAAGTATTGTGTGTTTTTAACACTTTTAATTTTGGTGAAAATTAATCCTTTAATATATGTTTTCTCTTTAGTACTGTTTGTTAGTTCTTGAAAGTGTGCAAAATCACTTGCTTCTTGGCTTTTATCAGAGCACATCAGCATTTTTCCAGATGCTCCGACTACTCCAAAAAGATACTTTAATTGCTCTTTCAATGACTCTCTTAACTCCTCTAGCAACTCCAGTCCGCCTTTCTTTAATTTATAATAACACAGGGTTAATTAACATGTAAACCGGAGGGAAGAAATTAAGATTAGTTTTTAAAGATATGTGGAATTTTACTAGTAAAATCTTCTTCTTGAACCAGCTTCGTCTTGAAAAAGACTTGATTTATGATATTATGCACCTGATGAACCAGTTATTATTAAACCAAGTAAAAAAAGCTATTAGAGATTATAAAATGATTGATAAAAATGATCTTGTGGGGGTGGGCTTGTCAGGAGGTAAAGACAGCCTAGCTCTTTTGTATGCTCTTTGTGAAATCAATTCCCATCTCAAAGACCCCTTTAACCTTATAGCTATTACTATAAAATTAAGTAAAGATAATCCTGATACAAGTTATCTGCAAAAAGTTTGTGACAAACTTGGAGTTACCTTTCACATTGTTGATACAGATATTGAAGAGGTAGTATTTGATGTAAGAGAAGAAAAAAGTCCCTGCTCTTTATGCGCTAACTTAAGAAGGGGAATTTTAAATGATACAGCCAAGTCTTTAGGCTGTACCAAGGTAGCCCTCGGCCATAATAGGGATGATGCTGTTGAAACATTTTTAATGTCCCTTTTTTATGAAGGAAGAATTCATAACTTTTCTCCTCTTACCTATTTATCCAGAAAAGATATTACCATTATTAGGCCCTTAATTTATTCATGGGAAAAAGATATAATAAACTTTAATGACCTACTTAAAATAAAGCCTGTTAAAAATCCTTGTAAGGTTGCAGGTAAAACCACAAGACAAAGCATAAAAGAATTTATAAAAGAAGAAGAGAAGACTAATGAAGATTTTAAATACAATTTATTCAAAGCCTTTACTAAGGGACAAGTATCAGGTTGGAAAGAGGTAATTAAATGATTTTTTCAGGTATATTTTTTATAACAATCTTCTTACCCATCAGCCTCTTTTTATACTATATCTCTAATAATAGGACCTATAGAAATGCCTTGCTCATTCTTATGTCTTTAGTCTTTTATGCCTGGGGAGAGCCAGTATGGATATTATTGCTTCTTCTTAATTCTCTAGTAATTTATCTTCTTGGTCTTGGCATTGAAAAATCTAAAAAGAAACAATCCAAAGCTTTTCTTCTTACAGGCCTTGTCTTTCTTTTATCCTTATTGGGAGTTTTTAAATATACAAACTTTATTCTAAACAATATATTTTCACTGTTTAACATTTCTGGTGAAGCTAATATAAATTTAGGCTTACCCTTAGGGATTTCCTTTTATGTCTTTACCTCCATAGCTTACCTAGTGGATGTTTACAAAAGAAGAATAAATGCAGAAAAGAATTTCTTCAATCTTCTGCTTTTTACATCTTTCTTCTTTACTGTAACCTCAGGTCCTATTCAAAGATACAAAGATATCCAAGGTGATATCCTGCAGCCAAGAGAAAGTGCAGAAAAATTTAACAAGGGAGTGCATAGATTTATTATAGGGTTGGCAAAAAAGGTTGTTATTGCCAACAGTGCAGGGACCCTCATATCTTCTTTTATTGGTCAAGATTACAAACTCTTATCTGTTCAAGCTTCATGGATAGGTATCCTTCTTTTTGCAGTGCAGATATACTTCGACTTTTCCGGTTATTCTGATATGGCAATTGGCCTAGCTTCCATGTTTGGCTTTTCCTTAAAGGAAAACTTTAATTATCCCTACATAGCAAAATCTGCCAGAGAGTTTTGGAGAAGATGGCATATATCCTTGGGCTCTTTTTTCAGAGACTATGTCTATATTCCCCTAGGAGGTAGTAGGGTCAAAACTAGTAGATGGATCTTGAACATATTTATTGTTTGGTTTTTAACTGGACTTTGGCATGGAGCTGGCTGGAATTTTATTGCTTGGGGTCTATACTTTTTCTTGCTCTTATTAATAGAAAAACTCTTTTTGCAAAAGATTTTAGACAAATTACCTAAACTCATATCTCATATTTACTTTGTTTTAATAATGCTTATTGGCTGGGTCTTCTTCTATCACTCAAATATAGGTGATGCCTTTAGATTTCTTGGCATTATGTTTAATATAAAGGCTGCTTCAATAAAAGATCCGGTTGTTTCAATCTTATTTAGAAACAACATCTTTTTCATTATAGCATCTGTACTTTGTTCATTACCTCTTGGTAGAAATATAAAAGAACTTATTTTAAAAAGTCAAAATAAGTTCTTACAAAAGCACAATGGCCTTATGACAAATATTTTCATACCCTTGATAGATTTAAGCCTTCTTGCCCTATCTTTAATCTTTCTTGTGGGAGATACTTATACACCCTTTTTATACTTTGATTTCTAAAGTTTAGTCAAAAAAGGAAATCTGCTTTCTTCTTTTATCCCTATCGGTCATAACCCTACCTGTAGCTGGAACATTGGCAGGTCTATATCTATCAGTATCTTTTAGCCTTGCTTGGTCTAAAGGCAGCATATCTGTAACCACAACATCATCTTTTAATCTAATCAAAGTAACTCCAATAGAGTCTCTCTTGCTCTTAAAAGTAGCATGGCTAGTATTGAAAATTAAGGCTCTTTGGTCAGAGGTAATGGCTACATATTCTTTGTTCTCATTTTCATCTACCATTGCCATATAAAGGATTTTACTTTGAGTAGAAAAGGCATTAAGCACTTTTTTCCTGTTTTGCTTGGTCCAAAAAGACTTAACAGGGATTTGAACACCCTTTCCATTTTCAAAGAGATACAACATGTTACCTTTAAAGTCTTCTGTAGCTATCATGTGGATTAAATATTCCCCTTTTTCTAAATCAAAGATGTTTGGTAAATATTCCCCTAAATCAGAAAGCTTACAGTCATTAATGTTATATAGTTTTGATTTATAGGCATTTCCCTTATTGGAAAACAAAATAATCTCTGCAGCATTTCTAGATGATATTTCTTGCAAGAGCACATCATCACTTTTAAACTTATTGTCTCCATCTGCCATGTAATCTGTCTTTTTAATCTTTTTAATGTAGTTGTCTTTTGTGAAAAAGAGTTGAACAGGATAATCCTCAAATTCTGGTTCGCTATACTCTTCTTCTTCTGGTTGGTCATATATAATCTGTGTCTTTCTTGGTTGACCATACTTTTCAATGATTTCTTTAAGTTGAGAAGAGATAATGCCTTCCATCTTCTTTCTGCTTTTTAAGATAGCTTCTCCTTCTTTTATGCTCTTATTTAAATCATTTATATCGTCCAAACGTCTTAGGATGTATTCTCTATTTAAATGACGTAACTTTATTTCTGCAATAAACTCTGCTTGAATTTGGTCTATCTTAAAAGCTTCCATAAGATTAGGAACAACCTGAGTTTCTAGGTCTGTATTTCTAATAATTCTTATGGCTTCATCTATATCTAAAAGAACCCTTTCTAAACCTAATAGTAGGTGAAGTCTTTGATTGTCCTTTTCTAAATCATATTTGACTTGCCTTTTTATACATTCAATTCTAAAGGCTATCCAATACTCAACTATATCTTTTATGCCTAGAAGAACCGGTCTACCTTCAATTAGAATGTTATTATTACAAGAAAAATAGTCTTCCATAGGAGTTCTTGCATACAAAAGGGCCATAAGTTTATCCACATCTGTTCCCTTTTTAATATCTATAGTTATCTTCAAGCCATTAATGTCTGTTTCGTCCCTAACATCCCTAATATCCTTTATTTTATTAGTCTTAACTAGGGCAATAATAGAATCTATAATGGCCTCTTGAGAGGTGGTATAGGGGATTTCAGTTATCTCTATATGGGTTCCTTTTTTATCTAGATTATAGGCACCTCTTAGTCTTACCCTACCTCTTCCATTGTTGAAGATGTTGTTCATTTCACTTTCATCATAAATGACATAGCCACCTGTAGAAAAATCAGGAGCCTTTATATAGTCTTGGATTTGAGCATTATTATCCTCTAAAAAGGCAATGATATATCTGCAAGTTTCTTCTAGATTAAAAGATGGTAAATTACTGGTCATCCCAACAGCAATACCCTGGCTGGCATTAATTAGTATGTTGGGAAAAGCTGAGGGCAACATAACAGGCTCTGTCATGGTACCGTCGTAGTTGGGAGCAAAGGGAACAGAGTCTTTTTCAATGTCTCTAAACATTTCCCTACTTATTTCAGCTAGCTTTACCTCTGTGTATCTACTGGCAGCAAAACTCATATCTTTAGAGTAGGTCTTACCGAAGTTACCCTTGGAATCTACAAAGGGGTGCAAAAGAGCCTCATTACCTCTAGTCATTCTAACTAGGGTCTCATAAATTGCCATATCTCCGTGAGGATTTAGTTTCATGGTTTGGCCTACTACATTGGCAGATTTGGTTCTATCTCCTCTTAAAAGTCCCATCTTATACATGGTGTACAAGAGTTTTCTGTGAGAAGGTTTTAGTCCATCAATTTCTGGAATGGCACGGGAAACTATTACGCTCATGGCGTAAGGCATAAAGTTGGTCTCCAAAATCTCAGTGATTAACTGAGGATTTGGTTCATTGGTATTCTCATCATCTTTTTTCTTATTATTTTTATCTGTTTTCATAGATTAAGAAATATCAAGCATATCAGTATATTTGTCACCATACTCTTGAATAAAATCTTTCCTTCCCTGTAAATTATCTCCTAACAAAAGGTCAAAGACCTCTTCTGTCAATTTTGCATCATCAGGCATAACCTTGATAAGTCTGCGGGTCTTTGGGTTCATTGTGGTCTGCCACATCATTTCTGGCTCATTTTCACCCAAGCCCTTGGATCTTTGTATGGTAACCTTAGAAGTTTTTCCCTTTTTCTCATCTTCTTTGTTAATCTTTTCTAGAATTTCATTTTTCTCAAATTCACTATAGGCAAAATATGTTTCCTTGTTGTGAGTTATTTCAAAGAGGGGAGATTCTGCAATATATACCTTTTCCATCTCAATTAAAGAGGGTATCAGTCTATATATCATGGTTAAAATTAAGGTTCTTATCTGAAAGCCGTCCACATCAGCGTCGGTACAAATTATGACCTTAGACCAATTGAGCTTACTTATATCAAAAGCACTTATCTTTTTATTGGACTTTGTTTTAATCTCTACACCACATCCTAAAACCTTAAGAAGATCAATTATAATGTCGTTATCAAAAATTCTGCCATATTCTGCCTTTAAGCAGTTTAGAATTTTTCCTCTTACTGGGATAATAGCTTGATACTCTGCATCTCTACCCATTTTAGCAGATCCTAAAGCGGAGTCTCCTTCCACAATGTAGAGCTCTCTTTTGTCAATATCCTTGCTTCTGCAATCTACAAACTTCTTTACCCTGTTGTTCATATCTAAAGATTTACCTAACTTTTTCTTTAGACTGTTCTTGGTTTTTTCAGCCTGCTCTGTACTTCTTTTATTTAAAAGCACTTGGTCAGCTACCTTTAGGGCTTCTGCCTTGTTTTCTATAAAATAGATTTCAAGTTCATGCTTTAAAAATTCAGTCATTTCATTTTGAAAGGCTGTATTTACTAAACTTTTTTTAGTTTGATTTTCAAAGCCACCAACTGATGAAAAAGAATTGGAAATGAAGACTAAGCTATCTTGAATGTCTGTATAGGTTATCTTGGCCTCTCCTCTAGTGTATTTCCCTTCTTCAGTTATAAACTTATCAAAGGCATACAAGAATGCAGCTCTCATGGCTCTTTCAGGAGATCCTCCATTTACCAAATAGCTGGAGTTATAGTAGTGTTCTGTTAAATTAACCTCGGTTGAAAAACAGAAAGTAGCATAGAATCTTGCATTATGCTCTCTTTGAGATGCCCTTTCAACAATCTTGCTTTCTCTACTTATGAGAACAGGCTTTGTAGCTGACTTATCCTTTATCAACTCTTCCATATATTGAGATATTCCATTTTCATAATAATACTCAATAGTTTTTCCCGATTCTTCATCTGTGAAAATGAAGCGAAGTCCCGTATTAGCTATAGCTTGTCTTTTAAGCATGTCTTCAAAATATTCTAAAGGAATATCTATGTCCGTAAAGACTGTTGGATCTGGCTTCCAAGTTGTGGAGGTACCTGTCTTTTTTAAGCTTGTTTTAGTCTTTTTAAGACCACCAATATTATATCCTCTTTCAAAATGAAGGTTATATTTATAGCCATCTCTAAAAACTTCCACATCCATGTATTCAGAGGCATATTGGGTAGCACAACATCCTAGGCCATTAAGCCCTAAGGATGAATCATAGTTGCCTGCTAGGTTACCATCATATTTTGCACCAGCATAAAGCTCACAATATATGAGGTCCCAGTTAAAACGGTTTTCATTTTTATTAAAGTCTACAGGCATACCTCTGCCATAGTCATTTACTGTAACAGATTTATCCTTATGCCTTATTACTTCAATAACCTTTCCATATCCAGCTCTTGATTCATCAATAGAGTTAGAAACTATTTCAAAAACAGAATGCTGGCATCCCTCTATTCCGTCAGTACCAAAAATGACCGGAGCACACTTTCTAACCCGGTCTGGGCCTTTGAGAGATTTTATACTTTCATTGTCATAGTTAGTTTTTCTAGCCATTAGCAATCACCTTTTCTTTTGTATAAATCATACTAATTATATTCGAAATTCCCATTTATTTCAATATTCTTGTCTTTTACAAGGGTTTATTGGTTAAATATCCCACATTGGGTATTAACTTATCAAAGTCTTTTTCTATACCTTTTTCTAAATATTCACTGATCTCATCTATACATTTTATACATTCTTGGCTACCTTTTTCAATTAGCTCCCAGACAGATTCATCAGAAACTTCCAAACTGTCTTGTAAATGGGTCCAACTTCTTTTGTTTAAATTAAGTACATCAATGTCATCTTTTGTCTTTTCCACATATGCTTTTCTAGGTAAAGGTAAAAGATTTATAAACCACTTTTTTAAGTTGCTGGGATCATAAAAAATCTTATGAATATTTATCATACTAGTAGATGCCTTAAAAACTTCCTTTTTTGTAACAGCATTAGGCTGGGTGTAATTTATGAACTCGGTTATGAACTCTACTAAGCCATAGGGAAAAGGGGTTTTGCCAATTAGGTCCAAGATATTTTGCTTATAGGCATCTACCCCCATACACTCTTTCCATAACCTTATATCCATAATGTACTCAATAGTATAGTGGGAAAGAAAGGCCTTTTTGTCAGGATGATTAAAGTATTCAGCCCCTTGTTTTTCAGTTGCTAAGACATAAGGATGAATTGCTTTATCACAATAAAAATGAGTCAAAAAACCAGCAAAAAAAGCTAGGTGCTGTTCATACTCAAAAGAGTCTAAAATCTCCAACCAACTTATGAAGTCTTTGAAGAATTTAGCTGTTTCTATTCTATGCATCATCCTTCCTGCAGACTGAACCCTCTTGTCTACTAAAAGCGGAGAAATGTAATAGTATAGAAAATCAGGACCTTGTGCTCCAAAGTTAAAAATTTGAATATTATTCTTAATAGCGTCTTTTACATTAACATCAGCTATACCATTTTTAACCTTATTGGCAAAAATTACATGAGTAAGAATATCTGGCATCCAATTTTTCCTTAATCTTTTATTCAAGTGCACATAAAATTACCATATTCGAATATGAATATTTGATATCAAACATGAGTAGCCTGGCATCTTAAGTATTATAATACCATTATTTAGGCCAATATGCATAATAATTTCATGTAACAACAAACTTAAAATTCCTCCTATTTTACCTGCATCCAGATCTACTTGTTGGCTTATTTTCCCTAATCTATTTAATAAAAAACTATCAACCTGAACATAATCTCGAACTATTAAAGATATCGTAGATTGACTCTTTACAACCACCCAAAATCTTTCCTTTGAACATTGATTGCCCTTTTAATAATTCAAAGCCAGTATTTTGGTAACTTTACATCTCAGTACCAACAGCATTTTCAGTAAAGTCTTCTCTCTCCTGATACCTTACATCACTTGGGCGTATTTCCTTAATTTTCCTGTAGCAATCAATTCTTCAAAATACTTTGTCCATAAAATGTCTTAATACCAACTTTATTGAGCATAAAATGATTCATCGTTGCATCAGGGAATCCTAAAAAGATTTTCTGATTAGCAACCTTTTTTAACTCGTTGTTTTCAAAAAGATAAGGTAATAATCTATAAGTATCTTCGCCACCGATAGTACACAAAATCATATCAATCGAATCATCCATAAAGGCAGATAATAAGTATTGAGCTCTGCTTTCAGGATAGTTTTTTATAAATTCAACACCTTTAAGTGCATGAGGTAAAAACTCAATTTCAATACCATATTGCTTTAATCTTTCCAATCCAATATCTAATTTGTGTTTGATAAAATTTTCTCCCATAATACCACTAGATAAACTTACAATCCCAATTTTTTCAACTTTCATATTTCCTTCTAGAGTACTGTGTACAATATGTAATTTTTGAATAACCTCTTCAAACTTAGGGTTACTGTTCTACTTAGATTTTCCTCAGTCAAGCACTTTCCAATAACCAGTTTTCTTTGAACCAATTCTTTCTATATATCCATTTATGCGAAGAAAAGCTAAGTTATTCTCTATCGCAGTTTCACTAACAGAGAGGAATAATGCCAATTCTGCAATCGTGATATTCGGATTATCCCTCATCTCAGAAAGGATTTTCTGTCTTCGTAGATTTAGTTTCTTTCTGCTATCAGTATCCCCAACTTTATTCCCAACTTTATTCCCAACTGTCTGAATTCTATTAAATGGTACACTACCTCTTAAATCATTAGCCATACTCCATATAGTCAGGTGTATCTCAATTTTAAATCATATCTAGCACATTATGAATAGCACCATTTAATAATGTACTAACTTTTTATTCTATCCACATCACACAATTATTTATTCTTGCAAGCGGATAATTATATTTACAAAAAAGATCATTGCCCTCTTAAGTTTGTATTGTATGGTTTATATATTAACAAAATGAATTAAATTTTTATACTCTTCCTATTTGAATAGCATATTATAAATAGTTTTTTATGGTTCAGTTATATCATTATGTTGTTAATATAATAAAATAATTTTACTTTAAATAAAAAATAAGCCTACTTTCAGTAAAAAGTAGGCCCTATAATGTGCTTTAATTGCAATTCTGTTGTTTTTTGCTTAGATACTCTATTTCTTAGCCACCAATAATCTCAAACTCTTTATCTATATGAGTAAAGTCAGTGTAGTAAACTGTAAAGGCATCCTTACAAGGAGGAATAGATCCTCTCATGTTCTTATGGTAGGTATGCTTTGAAAAGGCATTTGTTAGAGTTAATTTGTCCTTATCTTGTTTTAATTCTATTTGGTCAGCATTTACACTTAAATTTCCGTTGACTGGTCCAACAAGGTCCATTCCGTTATATCTTACATCTACTGGGGCCATGGTACAAAACTCTATTTTGCAAGGAACATTGTCACAACCTTCTGTTTTAACCCTAACCTTAACTCTGTCATCCTCAATCTTAACAGTTACGGTGTATTCTAAATCAACCTCATTATTAATAGGTCTTAGACTGTGGTCCATTTCCTTCCAAACAGTAGTTGGTGGTTTTGTAGGCATAGGGTCAATATATTTACCATGGGCCTTCATCTTCATTTGATAGGTTTTTTCACCAATTTCTTCTATACTTTCAGGTTTGAACTGAGCTACTGCAAAAAAGGATGCACATATTCTAACCCTACATCTTAAAGCTCCTTTTTGGATATGTAAAAAACTAGGAGACCTTTGTAATATGGATACAGAAAAGTCATCTTTTCTAAATCTAACTATATCCTTATGGAAAAAGTGATAGCTTTCAGGATAAGGCTCTAGTACAGGGTCATATTCTTTTAGCTCTGGATAAAGCATATAAATGGAAAGTAAGCCTAGGCCTCTTCCATATTCTTTCATAGCTTCTTGGTATATACGGTCAGCCATAAAAGCATATTGAGCATTTTTAGTGATGTATGACATATGCATATAGGTGTAGTAGAAATAGTAGAACTTGGTTAGGGCATAAATATCAGTGTCATTTCTATCTTGTCTATTAGAGTTGGCTGTAAAGGCTGTAAAATCTGGGTCAATGTACATAAACATTAAATCCATGTTTTTCTTTGCATATTCTAGATACTGCTCATCTTTGGTTTCTAGATAGATGTTCATAAAGGAAGTATCACACACTTCATTGTAGTGGGGGGATCTTTCGGTGTATTCACCATTTTCATCCATGTCTATTCCTTCATTTAAAAAGGCAAAGGCCTTTTCCTTTAGCTTTTCCATCTTTACAATGTCATAGACCATAAGCATGGCAGCTGCTCCAATCCACCTATGGTTGGGAGTATGAACTCCTCCATTTATTAAGGAGTAGCCAAGTTTTGGTAAGTATTCCCTATATCTTCTTAAAAAGTCTAGGTCCACATCTCTTTTTGCATACTTTTCAATTACTCTATAGGCTCTTGCCATATAGATTGCTTCAAAAAGAGGTGGCGTGAAAAAATTGCTTTCCATCATGTCTATTGTGTAATTAGGCCTATGTTTAGTATTAATATAGTCTAAAATACCATTCATGATTTCTAGCAATCTTTGGTCTTGGAAATACATGCAATCTTCGCAAAAATATGCGGATGCTAGTGTTTCTAGTGTTGGTCCGTTATGACCATAAGAGGCATAACCATAGGAGTTTCTCAGTGCCCTTATTGTTGGATCATATAGTTTAAAAATCCATTCAATAGAAGCTTCAATCGCCTTCAAATTTCCTTGATAGTGTTTCTTCATAAAAATTACTCGGTTAGCATTGCTGCTCCGACAACCCCTGCATCATTACCCATTTGAGCAATAACCAATTTGGTCGCAGGTGTTTCCTCCTTCGTATATTTATATTTTTCTATATATTCCCTTAAGGGTAACAATAGCCTATCACCTTCGTTACAGACCCCTCCACCTAGGGCAATTATCTCAGGTTGGAAGATATTAACGATGTTAACCAATCCCTCTCCTATATATTTAATATAGGTGTCACAAACTCTTTTAGCAGTTTCATCTCCCATTCTTTCAGCTTCAAAGGGAGTTCTAGCGCTTATCTTATCTAGGTTATATCCACAAGCTTCCCAAATCTTAGAGTTTTTATCTTCTAGGGCAGCTTTTCTTGTTTGAGCAACCAAGGCAGTTGCTGATGCATATGATTCATAGCAGCCTAAGCGGCCACAGGTGCAGGGCTCACCATCCATGATAAGGGTATGGTGCCCTAATTCAGATGCAGCATAATTAAAGCCACTGTAAAGTTTTTTATCTATAACTACCCCTGAACCTACTCCTGTACCCAAAGTTATGGTTACAGAATATCCAGTATCTTTTGCAGCTCCAGATACACTTTCTGCTAAAGCAGCTACATTGGCATCATTATCAATGTATACAGGTAAATCGAAGTACTTTTGGAGTTCTGTTCTAAAGTTTACATTTCTCATTCCCAGGTTGTTGTTATATATTAAGATACCATTGGCTTTATCTGGTGTACCTGGACAACCTACCCCTATTTTGTCAATTTCATCAAGGGAAATCTTTGATTTATCCAATAAATCTTGGCACAAGTAGGCCATATCTTTAATGACAGCTTCATAGCCTCTTTCACTTTTAGTGGGGGTTTTATCCTTTACAACTATGTTTCCAGACTTATCTACTATTGCAGCCTTAATGGCTGTTCCTCCTAAATCTATACCAAAACTATACATGATTTGCCTCCTTTTCTAAATACAATCTTTTATATTGCCAATTGAATTACAAGAGCTGACGCGACAAAAAATGCATATACTAAAAATACATAAAGGTCGCTTTTTGAATATTTGAGAACATTAATACTGGTTCTACCCTCTGAACCATTGTAGCACCTAGAATCCATGGCTGTTGCAAGGTCATCTGCTCTTTTAAAAGAGGAGATAAACAAGGGTATGAGTATAGGTATAAAGCTTTTTGTTCTTTGAATAAGATTGCCTGTACCTATATCAGCACCTCTTGCAGCCTGTGCTTTCATTATTTTTTCCGTCTCTTCCATAAGGGTAGGAATAAATCTTAGGGCAATGGATATCATCATGGCTATCTCTGCGGTGGGCACCTTAATGTATTTAAGAGGTAGCATTATTCTTTCTATACCTATGGTTAATACTAAAGGTGTTGTGGTAAAGGTCATAAGAGAACCTGCTGAAATTAAAAGCAGTATTCTTATGCTGACCAAGGCAGAGGTAACTAATCCTTCTTCTGTTATTTTAATAATTCCCCAAGAATAAATAGGGGTACCTTCTGCGAAAAATATATTTAAAATCATGGTAAATATTACAATGTAGATAACCGGTTTAAGACCCTTTAGAGCAAACTTCAAACTTACACCTGATACTAAAAAGGCCATTATGATAAAAGCGGCGGCAATAAAAAGAGCATAGAAGGAATCTAAAAACAGAAGTAGAACCATTGTTAATATAGTGAGACTAATTTTAAGTCTTGGATCAGCCCTGTGTAAAACAGAATTTCCTGGTATATATTGTCCTATGCTAATGTTGTGCACCTTTTATCTCCTTAGCCATCGGCGCCTATTATACAGAATAAAAGGTTTAAATACAATTAATTTCATTTATTATTCTGCTTTTCTTTTTTTCCTTGCTAGGTATCTTTCTTTACCCTCCTGCCAATTCTTCTTTTCTTCTTGGCTTTCTAGGATAAGTCTGGGTACTTCCACTGGATTTTCATTTTCATCTAAGGCTACCATAACTAAATAGGCTTCGTTTATGAGTTTCTTTTCTCCGCTTAACTCTTCTACATAGGACTTAACACAGACTTCCATGGAGGTCTTTCCTACATAAACTACCTTGGCTGTTAAAAGTATAGTGTCATCTGCATAGGCTGGCCCCTTAAATTCCAAAGAGTCTACTGCAACAGTTGTTACATTTCTTCCAGAATGTCTTCTTGCAGCTATGGCTGCTGTGATATCTATCCATTGCATCATCTGACCACCAAAGAGTCTTGCATTACCATTTAGGGTCCCTTGAGTTAATATTTGAGCTTGTTCTGTATATGAATCTTTTGCATATTTTTCCATCTGTCTCTCCTTTTTCTTAATCCAGATAACTTTTAGGCATAGATTTGAAAATAATGCTGTTTTTTTCCTGGATTACTTCTAGCATACCTGCCTTGGTTATGGTGAAGTTAAGAATATCACCTTCTGGCAGCTTTTGCATTGTAATTTTATCTATTATTGTGTCTGCACTAAGCCATTTTTGTGCTTTTTCACTCAAAGAAAACTTAGTTCTTGGGGCATAAACTGGCCTAGTGGAATCAAATACTTCTTTACTTACTAAAGTAGCCAGGTGCTGCTGAGAGTCTTTTAAATCCCACAAGACCTTGCTAATTTCATAGCCCTCTTCTGCTCCTAGGCTTATACTACTTGCAGCTAGGGTTAGAAGATTCTTTTTATTTATAAATTCATGGCTGTAGAGTTGGCTCTCTTCTTTAGTTAAAGGTGCTTCTTTCTTTTTTATCCTATCAATAACCTCTAATTGCATCATTTCAAAAATTAAGAGCTCTTTAAGACTTAATTTTAGGTTAATTTCTTCAACCTCTTCAACCTCTATGCCCACAAAGAAATCTTCATTAATCTTTTTTCCTATATCTTGATTTAAAATGGGGCTTTCTATACTAATAATATTGTGGTTAAAGTCTGGTAAAAGCCTTATCCAAAAGCTGCCATTAAAGCAATAATGGGTTGTAGCCATGTCCAAAGAGTTACTGCTTACCACACTTATTACCTTTTGTGGCCTTAAGATGGCTTGGGCTAGAACCTTACCCACCTGACTTATGACCTTTTTTTTCACCAATCCTATTTTTGCTAATTCGTTTTTACCTTGAGACAAATCACCTTTACTAAGTTCTACATTAAATTTAGCTTGAGAAATATTATTGGGCTTTATATCGGATAAGACCAAAAAGGCTGAATATTCACTTGAACTTAAAATATAAAACATGTAGTCTCCTTGTATTATTTAATAGTTTGCCTATCCCTCAATAAAGTTTTTAATAATTAATGAGGTTTTCTCATACCTGTAACTTTGGCTAGCTGCTGCTTTTAGGGCCTTTTTAGTATATACAACCCAATACTTGGATAAATAATCCTTATCCTCTTTTGACAGCTTATCTTCAGAAATTGACTGATAAAGTTTGTTAAGGCCTTCTTGACTTTCTAAGTAATTTCCAAGATTCTTTATATTTTCAGGGGTTATCTCTTTTTTAGCAATTTTGCCCTTTAAAAAGTCTCCATATTTTCCCTTTGCCATGTTGGCATAAACATAGGAAGAATTATTACCTAAATCTGACAAAAGTAAAATCACATTTCGCAAATGTACAGAAGGGCTAGCAAGAACCCCTGCTTTAACTTCTTTTAGGGCAAAACTATTGGATATTTCTATTAAAGCATTATAGGGGGTATTGGAGGCTAAACTGTTAAAAACATAATTTGAATAAACTAGTTTCCCATTAGCTTCTTGTAAGGCATCCCCTCTTATCTTTAGGGAATAACTATCATTGTTATAGCCCATGGAGTCTAGGTTTGTCTTAAGGCCAGAGATTTCATTTTTAAACCTATCTATGGAATTTTCAATATTTAATAAATCCTTATTACTTATATTCAAATCCTTCTCTTTAGCCAAGGTCCTTAAAAGTACTTCCTTATACTTGGGCCAGCCAGCATCTACCACATCTTTAAAGCTTTCATGAAGTAAGTCATAGTCTGTTTCGCTAGGTGAATAAATAATCTTTTCTATGCTATCTTTTTGTTTTACCTTGGTTTGGTAGGTTCCATCTGCTCCTTTTTTCTTTTTCAAGGTTAAAGAACCTATAGAAATCCAGGCACATATTAGAGTTGGACCTGCCACAAAGACATTAAACAAAAGGGTTTCTATTGTCTTTTTACTTTCATTTAAATCCCCACTACCCACAAGCCAGGTTAAAAACCCATCATAGGCATTTCTTTGTAGTCTATATACATATTCTACTCTACCCCCAAAAGAAGCCTGTATGCTAATGTGGAGTCTACAATTGTTTTTATTCAACTTTTCATAAAGAGTATAATAATCAGGAATCTTCAAGAAGAAAACTAAGTGATCTTCTTCTTTGTATTGGTACATATTTTCACTTGAAAATATTCTGTTAGATTGAAAATAGGTAATTGTTTCTTCTTCTTTTCCTTGTTCTTTGTGAACTATATACATAGAAGTCTTTAGCTGAGAACTAATGGAAAAATCACTGTCTCCAATGTATCGCATTCTTTGCCTTATATTTATAGCTGTTTCATTTCCTGCATATATCTTTTTAGGAGGAGGATCCCAAAAATACTCTATGTCATAATAGGTATCCACTGAAAAGTGCTTTTTAATATATCCATTTTTTACCTCTGTATTTTCTTTAGGGTTAGCACTGGTCTCAGGATCAATTTTTATCAACTTTTCTAAGACCCAAACTCCTTTTATCTCTGAAACACTAGGAGCAGCTAAACTTTGAAGAGGACTTAAAAGAAGGATGCCTATGATAATAAGGGGGATTATCTTTCTAAAACTCCTTTGCCTATTGGCAAAGAAAAAAGCCAGTTTGAGTATTATGTAAATAAGAAATAGGGCTAGACCTATGTAATAGGAGATAAAAGCAGACTTAAACGCAAAAGTAAATACAGCTAAGACTAGACCTGATATATAGGCTGAAATAGCTTTAAGCGGGATTGTGACCACTTTTTTTGCTATAAATATTCTTTTGTAAAGGTCCCAAATAATCCCGCTCTTTCTAGCTAAGGTTCTTAATAGAATAACTATTAAAGGAAAGATGACAATAGCATTTATTAAAGAATTATCACCACTTAACATATTGTATGAAATAAAGGCTAAGCTCAATCCTAAAACAAAGCCATTTAAATCATCAATATTTCTAAACTTTTTCATATCTAAAAGATAAAGCTGCAAACCGCTCTTAAGACCTTTAAAAGGCTTTTGCAAGGAAAAATATGGAGCACTTATCATTACAACAAAGTAAACATACAGCATCTTTCCTGCTACTCCACCAAGAAAACCTAAGAGGCCTCCGGTCATTGCTCCTTGAGAATAAGTTAAGAAGGCTAATAGCTGTAAAAAGAAACCTTTTACTCCATTAGTTATTAAAAGAGAGACAATAAGCCAAACAGTTAAAAGTATAAAGACAGGTAAAAGATAGGAATTACGCCGCAAACCCTTTCTCAAGTCGGTTAAGATAGATTTTATACCTGAAAGACCTAGACGGTTTTTACTTGTTTCCCAAAAGGCTGAATGAGGTCTATTTCTTTTTGGGTCTGCATGGTCACTAACATTGACCACATCAATTGGGAAGCCACATCTTCTGCAATATTTTGCTTTATCGGATACCTTTAATCCGCAACTCATGCAAACTTTAGACAAGTTCAACCTCCCTTTTTTACTATATAGATTTTATCATAATATGGTATTATTTACATACTTGAGATTTACTCAAAAAGCTTAAGCTAGGGCCTTCTATGTATCTCAAGTGAGAGGAGATTTAAATGACAAGAACCAAAGCAATGGCTTTTAGCGCCATGTTCTGTGCCATTATAGCTATTTTGTCCCAAATAGCAATTCCTATGCCTTCAGGAATCCCTATTACCTTGCAAACCTTTGCAATAGCTTTGACCGGCTTTTTATTAGGCTGGAAGAGGGGGTCTTTCTCGGTTTTACTCTACATATTATTAGGCTTGATAGGAGTACCTGTCTTTTCTTCTTTAAGATCTGGCATATACACTCTTTTAGGCTTAACAGGTGGTTTTATCTTTGGCTTTATTCCTTTGGTCCTTTTATCTGGTCTTGGAAGAAATTTTAAGAAAAAGTATCTAGCCCTAATATTTTGTTTTTTGGGCCTTATCATATGTCATCTTATGGGCTCTTTGCAGTTTATGATTATAAGTCAGATTAGCTTTTATAAGTCTCTTTTAACTGTATCTTTTCCTTATCTTTTAAAAGACCTTGTATCTTGTATTTTAGCCTATGGCCTTTATTTACACCTAAAAAAAATAAGAGCCCTACTTCCTTTGGAAGAGAGCTAAGACTACTTAAGATACTTTAGAAGTTCCTCTTTTGCTTGAGAAACTGTATAAATATTATCATTAATTTGAGGATAGGTTTTTTTAACCCTTTTAATTATTTTAGTAATTTCAGGAATATCTAGACCTAAAGAAACTAGTTTTTCCTCTTGAGAGTAAATCTCATCTCTAGTCCCATCCATAACCACCTGACCTTGGTCTAGAACTATTACCCTTTTTGCATACCTAGCCACTAATTCCATGCTGTGGGCAACCAAGATAACAGTACATTCTTTTTTGTTATGAAGGGCCTCAATTATTTTAAAGAGCTCTTTTGTGCCCTCTGGGTCCAGGCCTGCTGCAGGCTCATCTAAAACTAATATTTCAGGCTCTAAAACTAAGATACCTGCTATGGCAGCTCTTTTTTTCTGACCTCCAGATAAGTCATAGGGTGATGCTCTAAGGTTTTCATCTGTTAAGCCTACCAAGCTAGCAGTTTTTAGAATTCTTTCTTTTCTTTCTTCAGCTGCTATGTTTCTTTTTATAAGGCCAAACTCTATATCTTTATATACAGTTTCTTCAAATAGTTGATACTGGGCATATTGAAAAACAACCCCTACTTTTTTTCTTAAATCCAGTTGGGACTTTTTATCCTTAGTACTCATACCATCTACAAGGACTTCTCCTTGGTCAGGCTTTAAAAGACCATTTAGATGTTGTATAAGAGTAGATTTTCCACTACCAGTAGCACCAATAATAGCTGTATATTGGTTTTCATAGAAATCTAAACTTATATTATCCAAGGCCTTTTTTTCAAAAGGCGTTTTTTTCATATAAGTGTAGCTAATGTTATCCAGTGCTATTATCTTTCTATTTGTCTGCAAGTAAGCCTCCTATGAGTTCTGCTGCCTCTTTTGCATTTATTGGATACCTATCAATAGAGATGCCTTCTTTTTTTAATTCATACATAAGTCTAGTAGATTGGGGAACGTCTAGTCCTGCTTCAAACATTTTTTCCACATTGAAAAAGACCTCTTCAGGTTTTCCCTCTAGTGTTATTTCTCCCTTGTGTAGGACATAGACCTTGTCTGCATACTTTGCTTCATCCATATTGTGGGTAATATTTATTATGCTAATACCTTCTTTTTTGTTTAGCATATCTACCACATTAAGCAACTCTGCTTGGCCCTTTGGATCTAACATGGAGGTGGACTCATCTAGAATAATACAAGCTGGCTTCATTGCTAGAACTCCTGCTATGGCTACTCTTTGCTTTTGTCCACCTGAAAGGGTGTGTACCGCCCTTTCTTTTAGGTCATATATTCCAGTTTCTTTTAAGGCTGATTCTACTAAAGCAATTATTTTGCCTCTTTCATAACCTAGGTTTTCTGGGCCAAATGCCACATCTTCTAGCACTCTAGTTCCAACAATTTGGTTATCTGGGTCTTGAAATATCATGCCCACATTCTTTCTTATCTCCAAAACCCTATCTTGGTCCTTAGAATTATAGCCTAAGACATATATGTCTCCTTGGTCTGGTTGTATTAAGGCATTTAGCATTCTAGCTAAAGTGGACTTACCTGAACCATTTCGACCTAAGATAGCAATATAGCTTCCCTTATTTATGGACAAGGAAATACCGGAAATAGCTTGGGTAATTTCCGGTTGTGTCTTGTATGCATAGTAAACGTCTTTTACTTCAATCATGATATCAGTATTAAAAAAGCCTTTTGCAAAGGCTTCTTTTTCTTATTGTATGATTTCCAATAAAACCATCTCTGCCGCATCACCACGTCTTTGTCCTAGTTTATACATTCTGACAAATCCGCCTTGTCTATCTTTAAGTTTGGGTGCAACTTCGTCAAATAAAATGTTAACAACATTAACTCCTTCAACCTTGTTAATCCACTTCATTGCTTTTCTTCTTGCATGAAGTCTGGCTGGGTTGTCCACTGTTACCATTTCTTCCACTGTTTCTCTGTCAATTACTTCGTAATCAACTTGACCAGTTTTGCTTTCCTTGGTCATGGTTAGCTTTTGACCTTTATGTGTCTTTGCACGGGTTACCTTTTGTGCTTTAGATGTAAAGTTATCACTTTGTGCAACTGCTTGTGCAATCAATTTATCTGCTATTTTTTTAACTTCCTTAGCTCTTGCTTCGGTTGTTTGTATTTTGCCATGCTGTATTAAATCAGTAACCAAATTTTTTAAAATTGCAATCCTTTGGTCTGTTGGTCTGCCCAATTTTCTATGTGCTGACATACTTGTTCCTCCTTATTCTTCCGGGTTGGCAAATGAGTGCCCTAACTCATGTAGTTTATTTTGAATTTCTTCAAAAGATTTTTTACCTAAATTACGTACTTTCATCATCTCTTCTTCGGTCTTTTCTATAAGTTCACCTACAGTATTAATGTTGGCTCTTTTCAAGCAATTGTAGGACCTAACTGATAAATCTAACTCATCAATCAATTTGTCGAAAAGATCATTTTTAATCTGTTCTTCGGTTTCTTTTATAGTTTCAGTCTGTTTAACTTCTTCAGAAAGATCTATAAACAGGTTCAGATGATCACTCATTATCTTTGCCGCATAACTTAAAGCTTTTGTCGGAGACATGGACTTGTCTGTATAGATGTCCATTGTTAGCTTGTCATAGTCGGTAATTTGGCCAACACGTGTATCTTCAACCTTGTATACTACCCTGTTAACAGGAGTGTAAATTGAATCTATGGGTATTGTTCCAATAGGCATACCTTCTTTTTTATTTTTCTCAGCAGAATCATATCCTCTTCCCTTAGCAACGGTAATTTCCATGTATAGGAATTCACAGTTGTCCATTTTAAATAGGTAATGGTCGGGATTTAATATTTCAACATCGGATGTTGTCAAGATATCACCTGCAGTAACATCTCCGGTACCTTCAGTTCTGATTGTGATTGTCACAGGCTCATCTGAATACATAGCCATTCTAACTCCCTTGATGTTAAGAATGATTTCTGTTACATCCTCAACAACCCCAGGAATTGTGGAACACTCATGTAAAACTCCGTCGATCTTTATGCTTGTTACAGCTGCTCCGGGCAAAGAGGATAGCAGTATTCTTCTTAATGAGTTACCCAGCGTATTTCCATAGCCTCTTTCAAGAGGTTCAACCTCAAAAGTACCGTGGGTATCGGTTGTTTGAACACATTTAATTTTAGGTTTTTCTATTTCTATCAATTTTATACCCTCCTTGTTATTAATGGTATACTTTTCCCTTACAAATCATCTTACTTAGAATAGTATTCAACAATGTATCTTTCTTCGATAGGTATGCTGACTTCTTCTCTCTTACAAGTATCAAGGACTTTTGCTGTAACGGAATTTTGATCAAATTCAATAAATGATGGAACTATTTTTGTTTGTGAAGTTTCAATCAGTTCTTTGAATTTAGCTGTATCCTTCATTTTTTCTTTTAGAGCAATGATGTCACCAACTTGAACCAAGTAAGAAGGTATATCAACGGTTCTACCATTTATGGTAAAGTGACCGTGTTTAACCATTTGTCTTGCTTCTGGTCTTGAGTTAGCTAATCCAATTCTATAAACAACATTGTCTAATCTGCTTTCCAAAATCTTCAAAAGGTTTTCACCTGCCATACCTTTTTGACTGGAAGCCATTTCAAAATATTTTGCAAATTGCAATTCTAAAACTCCGTAAAATCTTCTAGCCTTTTGTTTTTCACGAAGTTGAATACCGTATTCACTTTGCTTGCTTCTTCTCTTACCGTGTTGTCCGGGAGCATAAGATCTTCTTACTAAAGCACATTTGTCTGTATAACATCTGTCACCTTTTAAGAAAAGTTTAACTCCTTCACGTCTGCAAAGTTTGCATACTGGTCCTGTATATCTAGCCATTTAATCTACCTCCTTAAACCCTTCTTCTCTTAGGTGGTCTGCAACCATTATGGGGAATAGGGGTCACGTCTTTAATCATAACTACTTGAAGACCCACTGTCTCCATAGCTCTAATTGCAGATTCTCTACCTGCTCCGGGTCCTTTTATGAAAACTTCAACTGTTCTTAGTCCATGTTCCATAGCTGCTTTAGCTGCTGTTTCAGCTGCCATTTGTGCAGCAAAAGGAGTGTTCTTCTTTGAACCTCTAAAACCTAATCCGCCTGCGCTGGACCATGATAAAACATTACCTTGTAAGTCAGACATGGTTACAATTGTATTGTTAAAACTGGAACGGATATGGGCTTGGCCGTGTTCAATATTTTTCTTTTCTTTTCTTCTTCTAGCTCTCTTTGCGCCAGCTCTTTGTTGTGCCATTGCTCATAACCTCCTTATTTTTTCTTACCAACTGCTGCTCTATTAGGGCCTTTTCTGGTCCTAGCATTGGTTTTGGTTCTTTGGCCTCTGACAGGCAGTCCCATTCTATGTCTTCTTCCTCTGTAACTGCTTATGTCAACTAGTCTTTTTATATTGAAGGTAACTTCTCTACGAAGGTCTCCCTCCACTACATATTCGTGTTCTATAATGTCCCTTAATTTAACAGTCTCAGCTTCTGTGAGATCTTTAATTCTTGTATCAGGATTAACGCCTGATGCTTCCAAGATTTTACGGGCACTGGTCGCACCTATACCATATATATAGGTAAGTCCGACTTCTACTCTTTTCTCTCTGGGTAAATCAACCCCGGCAATACGAGCCATTTTCCTTTTCTACCTCCATAGTCCTTTCAATGTCTAATGAGTACATTTATATTAATCTTGCCCATAGCGGTAGAACCGCCCAGCCGCAGGCAATATTAAAAACTAACCTTGTCTTTGTTTGTGTCTTGGATTTTCGCAAATAACCATTACTCTGCCTTTTCTTCTGATTATCTTGCACTTTTCACATCTCTTTTTTACTGATGGTTTTACTTTCATTGTAATCCTCCTATTTGCCTCTCCAAACTATACGACCTTTTGTAAGATCATATGGTGACATTTCTACTTTTACCTTATCTCCAGGAAGAATCCTAATATAGTGCATTCTTAACTTTCCTGAGATATGTGCCAATATTACATGCTTGTTGGGTAATTCTACACGGAACATTGTATTTGGTAAAGATTCAATTACTACACCTTCTGTTTCTATAACATCATTTGCCAAATTCTTTTCCTCCTATACTAAGCACTTTATCTATATTTTCAAAGAGTATGAAGATATTATCTTTAGAATATCTTCTGTTACTGCCTCTTGGGGTTGGTCTCCGTTTAAGACAGTAATAAGACCTCTTTTTTCGTAAATCTGTATGATGGGTTCTGTTTGCTCTTTATATGCTTCCAATCTTATTCTAACAAGCTTAGGAGTGTCATCCTTTCTTATTGTCAGCTTCTTGCCACAAACATCGCATATTCCTTCTACCTTAGGTGGAACAGTGTCAATATGATAGGCTTTTCCGCATGAGCATACCCTTCTACCAGAAATTCTTCTAACTACTTCATCGTCTGGTACTTCCAAGTCTATGGCCAAGGTTATGGATTTTCCCATTTTTGCTAACATCTTGTCCAATGCTTCTACTTGGATTATGGTTCTGGGAAAACCATCCAGTACGAAACCATTTTTACAATCATCCAAAGATATTCTCTCTTCTAGGATTTTGATTGTCAATTCATCAGGAACCAATAGACCTTGATCTATATAGTGTTTTACAACCTGACTATCTTCAGTCTTCCTGTTGGCAACCTTCCATCTAAATATATCACCTGTAGATATATGAGGAATGTTCAACTGGTCTGAAATTATCTTGCTTTGGGTTCCTTTACCGCTTGCAGGCGGTCCCAGCACTATAAATATCATAATATCTCCTAGTCTAGGAATCCTTTGTAATGTCTTACAAGCATTTGAGATTCCATTTGCTTAACGGTTTCAAGAGCAACACCAACCACAATCAAAAGAGCACTTCCGCCAAATCCGATGTTTATTCCAATTATCTTTGCGATAATTGTAGGAATGGTTGCTAATATTGCCAAGAACAGTCCTCCAAACCATGTAATCTTATTCAATACATAAGATAGATAATCTGAAGTTGGTCTTCCTGGTCTTATTCCAGGAATAAATCCTCCGTTATTCTTCAAGTTATTCGATACTTCAATTGGATTGAAAGATATCATTGTATAGAAGAATGCAAAGAAGAATATGAACATTGCATATATGAGCAAAAAGGCCCAGGAATCTGTTTGTTGCAAAGCTACTAAAAACTTGTTTTCAGAGTGGGGTGCTACAAAGTTGATTATTATGGAAGGTAAGGTTGTAATGGATGAAGCAAAGATTATTGGCATAACCCCAGACATATTAACCTGCATGGGAATATGGGTACTTTGTCCACCATACATTTTTCTTCCTACAACTTTTTTAGCATAGTTTACTGGTATCTTTCTGCTTGCTTCAGATACATAAACAACACCAACAATCATTCCTAGCATTACTACTGCTAACCCTATTACAAACAAGATAGTTTCAATAGCGTTAGATCCTAATTGTCCGTTTTGCCAAAAGGAATACAAAGAAGCTGCAGCTTTTGGAATACGAGACATAATTCCAACAAAGATTATCATGGAAATACCATTACCTATACCTTTTTCAGTTATAAGTTCTCCAAGCCACATAACAATAGCAGCTCCTGCTGAGAAGGTAAGCACTACCATGAAATAACTTAATACTGTTCCACCATCATATAAAACGTCATAGTTTTTAAGGGTGATAAATAGCATACTAGCTTGGAACAAGCCTAATACTATTGTTAAATAACGAGTATATTGGGTAATTTTCTTTCTTCCTTCTTCTCCTTCTTTAGATAATCTTTCTAAAGCTGGGATTGCAACGGTTAAAAGGTTAAATATAATGGATGCGTTTATGTATGGTTGGATGTTCATTGCAAATAAGGACATATTTGAAAAAGCTCCACCAGAAAACATATCCATGAAACCAAATAACTTGTTTCCTTGTACTAAGGCTTCAAAAGCAGGACCAATAAGTCCTGGTACAGGTAGGTGACAACCTACTCTGTAAACAAGAAGCATAAGTATGGTAAAAATTATTTTCTTTCTTAAGTCAGGAATATTCCAAGCATTTTTAATAGTTTGAAACATCTACAGTACCTCTGCCTTTCCTCCTGCATCAACAATCTTTTGTGTAGCAGTTTTTGTAAATCTCTCTGCTCTGACGGTTAAACTCTTTGTAAGTTCACCATTTCCCATAACTGAAATCCCGTCAAAAACTCCTCTTACAAGACCTGCTTCACGAAGTAATACTTCATCAACCAGTTCATTGTTTTCAAATATATTTAAGGACTCCACATTAACCTCAGCATAATGCTTACGGAATCTTTTATTATTGAAGCCCACTTTAGGCATTCTTCTGTATAAAGGCATTTGACCGCCTTCAAACCCTACTCTTACACCACCGCCAGAACGTGAATTTTGACCATCATGTCCTCTGCCTGCGGTTTTTCCAGCGCCAGATGCGCGTCCACGGCCTTTTCTAAAAGCTTTCTTTTTTGATCCTTGGGCCGGTGATAGTTGATTTAACTTCATTTCCCTTCCCCCTATTCTTCCACTTTTACGAGGTGTTGCACTGAATTAATCATACCTCTAATTTTTTCATTATCTGTATGTTCTACAGTTTGACCGATTTTGCGAAGGCCTAAAGCTCTAACTGTGGCTTTATGTTTCATAATGGAGCCAGCAGTACTTCTGACCAACGTAACGTTCACTTTTTTACTTTTATCAGTTTTTTTCTTAGCCATTTAAGCCCTCCTATCATAATATTTCTTCAATAGCCTTATTTCTCTTTTTAGCTACTTCTTCTAAGGTCATCATTCTGTTTAGGCCTTCAACTGTAGCTTTTGCTACGTTAACAGCATTTCTTGATCCTAAACATTTGGTTCTTACATCTTTAATACCTGCTAAGTCTAGTACCGCTCTTACTGCACCACTGGCAATAACTCCTGTACCTGGTCTAGCTGGCATAATTAGAACTCTAGCTGCACCAAATCTACCTATAATTTCGTGGGGTACTGTGGTTCCATCCATAGGAACTTTAATAAGGTTTTTCTTTGCATCCTCAGTTCCTTTTCTAATGGATTCAGGAATTTCTAAAGCTTTTCCCATACCAGCGCCTACACGACCATTTTCATCTCCTACTACTACCAAGGCGGAAAAACGGAAATTACGGCCACCTTTTACAACCTTGGCAACACGTCCAATTCTTACTACTTTTTCCTTGAATTCCGATGGAGTTCTATCAAAATTATTTCTCATCATAAAAATCTCTTCCTCCTCTTAAAATACCAAACCGGCTGCTCTTGCTGCATCTGCAAGGGCTTTTAGTTTGCCATGGTATACGTATCCGCCTCTATCAAAGACTACTGTTGTTACTCCCTTATCCAAAGCTCTCTTGGCAACTAGTTCACCTACTTGCTTTGCAGCTTCCATATTAGAAGTATGTTCTAATTTGCCTTTTAAATCAGGATCTAAAGTGGAAGCTGATGCTAATGTATGTCCTTTAGAATCATCAATAACTTGAGCATAAATGTTATTTAAGGATTTATATACATTAAGTCTAGGTTTTTCACTGGTGCCTGCGTAATAGGCTCTAGCTCTATTATGTTTAAACTTTCTTGCTTTGTTTCTATCTTTTTTGTTTATCATCTCTTCTACGCTCCTGATTTTCCTTCTTTACGTCTGATAACTTCGCCGGCATACTTCACACCTTTGCCTAGGTAAGGTTCAGGTTTTCTGTAATCTCTAATCTTTGCCGCAACAAATCCGACTAATTGCTTATCAAATCCTTTAACACTTATGGTGTTGGGTGTTGGAACTTCAAAGGTTATTCCTTCTGGTGCCTTAACTTCGATTGGCTTGGAATATCCTAAGTTTAAGGTTAAGTCGCTTCCATTTAATGTGGCTCTATAACCTACACCTACAATTTCAAGTTTCTTTTCGAAACCATCTACTACACCAACAATCATATTGTTTAAAAGACTTCTGCTTAAACCGTGCATAGCTTTTTGTCTTTTAGAATCATCTTTTCTTTTTAAGGTAATTTGTCCATCTTCTTTTTCAATAAGCATATCTTTATCGAAGACTTGGGTTAATGTTCCTTTAGGTCCCTTAACCGTTACCTTGTTTCCAGCCTCTATATCCACGTTAACCCCTGTTGGAACAGTTATGGGTAATTTACCGATACGTGACATTTGTTTTTCCTCCTAGTTTGTTCTTAATATTGTAGGCATTGCCTTTTTCAGAAACAAGGGATAATCCCCAGTTTACCAAACAAATGCCATTACCTCTCCGCCTATTCCTTCTATGCGGGCTTGTCTATCTGTCATAATACCTTTGGATGTTGAGATTATAGCGATTCCCAAGCCGTTAAGCACTCTGGGAAGATCGTTCTTATCTGAATAAACTCTTAATCCGGGTTTACTTATTCTTTTAATTCCGGCAATAACGCTTTTCTTGTTATTGTACTTTAAGGTCACTCTAATAACACCTTGCTTATCATCTTCAATAAATTGTACATCTTTGATGTAACCTTCATCTAAAAGTATTTGGGCTATGCTCTTTTTAACTCCGGAAGAGGGAATATCCACAGTTTCGTGTTTTGCTGTAGCACCGTTTCTAATTCTTGTTAGCATATCTGCTATTATATCTGAAATCTGCATTTTTTCCTCCTTACCAACTAGCTTTTCTCACGCCAGGAATTTGACCTTTATAGGCTAATTCTCTAAAGCATACTCTGCACACGCCATATTTTCTCAAGTACGCATGAGGTCTTCCACAGATCTGACATCTGTTATACTCTCTTGTGCTGAACTTTTGAGGTTTTTGTTGTTTTAATATCATTGCTTTTTTTGCCAAGATCTTATCCTCCTATGCTTTTCTAAAAGGCATGCCTATTTCTGTAAGCAATTGTTTTGCTTCTTCATCAGTATTAGCTGTTGTTACAAACACAATATTCATACCTCTTAATTTATCAATATCATCATATGAGATTTCTGGAAAGATTAACTGTTCCTTAAGTCCCATAGCATAATTTCCTCTGCCATCAAAGCCAACTGTTCTTAGTCCTCTAAAGTCTCTAACTCTTGGTAAAGCAATGTTGATTAACTTGTCTGCAAATTCATACATTCTTTGTCCTCTTAGAGTAACTTTAAGGCCTATTTTCATTCCTTCTCTAAGTTTAAAGTTAGCTACTGATTTCTTAGCTGTTGTAACTATTGGTTTTTGTCCGGTTATGGCTGTTAGATCTGCTAATGCGGCTTCAAGAGCCTTGGGGTCATCTTTTGCTTCTCCCAAGCCGATACTAACAACAATCTTTTCTAGTTTAGGCACTTGGTTTATGTTGTCATATTCAAACTTTTCCATTAGTGCGTTAACTGCATGTTCTTTATATAACTGTTGTAATTTCATATCTTATCCTCCTACTTCGCACTTACCTTGTCGATAACTGCTCCGCATTTTTTACATGTTCTTTGCTTATTACCATTTTTATCAAAGGACTTTCCGGTTCTGCTTGCTTCTTTGCACTTAGGACAAACCAACATAACATTGGATTTGTGAACAGGTCTTTCAAAATCAATTATTCCACCAGCTTCTCCTGCGGATTTTGGTTTAACGTGTTTTTTACCCATGTTGATTTTTTCCACAATAACCATGTCTTTTTTAGAGTCAACCGCAAGTACCTTACCGGTTTTTCCATAGTCGTTACCACTTATTAAACGAACAGTGTCACCTTTTTTTACATGCATAATTAGTCTCCTTTCTATAGCACCTCAGGTGCAAGAGAGACTATTTTCATATACTCTCTATCTCTTAATTCTCTAGCAACAGGTCCGAAAATACGTGTTCCAACTGGCTCTTTATCATCTTTAATGATAACAGCGGCATTTTCATCAAACCTAATGTAGGTACCATCTTTTCTGTTTACACCTTTTTTGCTTCTGACTATAACACATCTTACCACGTCACCTTTTTTAACAAGGCCACCAGGGGATGCTGCTTTTACACTACATACTATTACATCGCCGATGTTTGCAAACTGTCTTCCGGATCCTCCAAGAACCTTAAAGCATTGTAGTTCCTTCGCGCCAGTGTTGTCGGCTGCTTTTAATCTAGTTTGAGCTTGTATCATAGTAAATTACCTCGCTTTTTCCACTATTGAAACCAATCTCCATCTTTTGTCTCTGGATAGGGGTCTGGTTTCCATAACTCTAACTCTATCTCCTACAACACATTCATTATTTTCGTCATGTGCTTTGAGTTTATAGGTTCTTTTTATAATTTTCTTGTAAAGAGGATGCTTAACGCTGTCTACCACAGCAACAACGATAGTTTTATCCATTTTATCACTTACAACTTTACCAACTCTGGTTTTTCTTAGATTTCTCGTTGTCATGTTATATCTCCTTTATCTCGCGTTCTCTCAATATTGTCTTAACTCTGGCAATGTCCCTTCTGACACTTTTCATTTTCAGTGGGTTTTCCAGCTGGTTTGTTGCATATTGGAATCTGAGTTTGAATAGTTCTGACTTTAACTCATTCAATTCAAGAGCCAATTCATCATTGGTTTTTTTCCTTATTTCATTAGCCTTCATTTATGTCACCACTTTCTCTAACCGCAATTCTGCATTTAATAGGCATTTTTGTGCTTGCAAGTCTCAATGCTTCTTTTGCATCAGCTTCACTAACACCGCCAATTTCAAAAAGAACTCTGCCAGGTTTTACCACGGCTACCCAGAATTCTGGAGATCCTTTACCGCTACCCATACGAGTTTCAGCAGGTTTCTTTGTAACAGGTTTGTGAGGGAAGATATTAATAAAAACGTTTCCGCCTCTTTTAATGTAACGAGTCATAGCTACACGGGCAGCTTCTATTTGGTTACTCTTTACCCAGCCTGGTTCTAAGGCTACAAGGGCAAAATCGCCACGGGTAATTGTATTACCTCTTAGGGCTTTTCCCTTCATTCTTCCTCTGTGAACTCTTCTGTATTTAACCCTTTTAGGTATAAGCATTATTTTATACCCCCTTCTTCATCTTCTTTTTTAACATTAAGTACTTCGCCTTTATAGATCCATACCTTAACGCCAATTTTTCCATAGGTGGTATCTGCTTCTGCAAAACCATAATCTATGTCAGCTCTCAATGTTTGTAGGGGAATTGTTCCTTCATGATAATGCTCGGTTCTAGCTATTTCAGCTCCACCAAGTCTTCCAGAAACCATTACCTTAATTCCAAGAGCGCCTTGCTTCATGGTTCTTCCCATAGCCTGCTTCATTGCTTTTCTGAAGGAGACTCTCTTTTCTAGTTGTGCTGCAATATTTTCTGCAACCAACTGGGAATCTGTATCTATATGAGTTACTTCTGTAATATTTACTAAAACACTCTTTTTTGTAAGCTTTTCAATATCAGCTCTGATTTGCTCAACTCCAGCTCCACCCTTACCAATGATAAGTCCAGGTTTCGCTGCAAGAATATTTATTTTAATTTTATTAGCAGCTCTTTCTATTTCAATTCTAGAAATACCAGCTACGAATAATTTTTTCTTTATAAATTCTCTCACCTTATAATCTTCAATAAGGTACTTGGAAAAATCTTTCTTAGAAGCATACCATTTGGTATCCCATTCTTTAATAACTCCAACTCTAAGTCCATGAGGGTTTACTTTTTGTCCCATTATTGCCTCCTATACTCTTTCCTTAAGAACTACTGTCAAGTTTGTTGTTCTTTTATTGATTCTGGCAGCGCTTCCTCTTGAAAGAGCCTTAATTCTCTTAAGAGTAATACCTTGGTCTGCATATATTTCTGCAACATATAGCTTGCTTTCATCAAGATTATTATTATTAACGGCATTAGCATGTGCGGAAACTAAAAGTTTCTCTAAAGCCTCTGTAATTCTGTTAGGAGTATTCTTAACAATTGCTAGAGCTGTTTCGTAGTCTTTACCTCTAATAAGTCTAACTACCAAATTAGCCTTTGAAGCTGGTACGCCAACATTTTTAACACTGGCCTTACCTTGATCTCTTCCAATACCCAGCTCTTTTCTTTGCTTTTTGGTCAAACTTGGAGCCTTATTAAATTTTCTGGTAAAAGTTTTCTTTTCCATTGTCTCTGTATTTTTATCCATTATCTCCTCCATTATCTAACCTGAGTGCCTTTATCGCCTTTGCTATGGCCTCTATATGTTCTGGTCACCACAAATTCGCCTAATTTGTGTCCAACCATATCCTCTGTAATATAAACTGGAACATGTTTTCTGCCATCGTGAACGGCAATGGTATGACCTGTCATTTGTGGATAAATAGTTGAGGATCTTGACCATGTCTTCAAAACTCTTTTATCATTTGTTGCATTCATTTCCTCAATTCTCTTAAGAAGTTTAGGAAATACATATGGTGCTTTTTTTAATGATCTACTCATGTCAATTCTCCTTTAGCCTTTTCTTCTCTTAACAATCATGTCGTTGGAAGCCTTATTTCTCTTCCTAGTCTTAACACCCAAAGTAGGTTTGCCCCAAGGGGTAACAGGACTGGGCATACCAATGGATGTTCTACCTTCACCACCACCGTGTGGGTGATCAACTGGGTTCATAGCGGAACCTCTAACTGTAGGTCTAACTCCCATGTGTCTTTTTCTTCCAGCTTTACCTATTTGGATATTTCCATGATCAATGTTTCCTACTTGCCCTAGTGTTGCTTTGCAATTAACTGCAACCATTCTAACTTCTCCAGAAGGTAGTCTAACTTGTGCATACTTTCCTTCTTTAGCCATTAGTTGAGCACTATTTCCTGCTGATCTTACCATTTGAGCTCCCTTACCAGGTTTTAACTCTATGGCATGAATCATGGAACCTACTGGTATATTAGCGATTGGAAGAGCATTTCCAACTCTAATATCAGCTCCTGGTCCAGACATGACTGCATCATTTACTGATAGACCGTTAGGGGCAATAATATATCTCTTTTCACCATCAGCATAAACCAAAAGAGCAATGTTTGCGCTTCTATTAGGGTCATACTCGATAGCACTTACTTTTGCAGGTATACCATCTTTGTCTCTCTTAAAGTCAATAATTCTATATTTTCTTGTAACTCTTCCACCTATGTGTCTAACCATTATTTTTCCAGTGTTATTTCTTCCACCAGTATTCTTAATGGGAGCCAAAAGTGATTTTTCAGGATCTTTCTTAGTAATGTTTTCATTACTTAATACTGTCATGTATCTTCTGGCTGGTGAAGTAGGTTTATATTTCTTAATAGACATAATTTACTCCTTTACTGCTGATGAGGCGTAACGCCAAACTCTTCAATACTGTCTTTATATTTCTTACCAACTGTTTTGGCTTTTCCGCCCTTGGTAAGGTAGCTTTCAGGTTGGGGATTGGTATCAATAGTAACAACAGCTTTCTTAAAAGAAGGTGTTTTACCAGCGTGAGCACCAACTCTCTTGTTCTTCCCAATATAGTTTGTGGTGTTAACCTTAATAACTTTTACGCCAAATAACTTTTCAACAGCTTGCTTTATTTCAATCTTTGTGGATTTTTTGTCTACCATAAAGGTATACTTTCCACCCATTGCTTGTTCGTTGGTTCTTTCTGTGATATAGGGTCTAATAATTATATCTTCATAATTTCTCATTATGTATAAACCTCCTGAATCTTGTTCGCAGCATCCTTAGTTACAATTAATTTGTCATGCTTTAAGATGTCATAAACGTTAATTGTATTAGTTAAAGCAGTTTTAACTCCAGGAAGATTTCTTGCAGATTTAATTATTATTTCATCTTTATCTGCTAGAACTACCAAACAGGAATTATCTACTTTAAGATTGTTAAGAACCTTTGCAAATTCTTTTGTTTTTATTGCATCTAATTTCAAGTCATCCAAAACTACAAGAGTTTGGTTGTTGAACTTGGATGATAATGCAGACTTCATAGCCAATCTTTTTTGCTTCTTGTTAAGAGAAAATCTATATGATCTTGGCTTTGGTGCAAAAGCAACTCCACCACCATATTGATGAGGTCCATTTAAGGAACCTTGACGAGCACGGCCTGTTCCCTTTTGTCTGAAAGGCTTAGCCTTTCCTCCTCTTACTTCAGCTCTGGTCTTAGCACTTTGTGTTCCTTGTCTGTTATTAGCAAGGTATTGTACTACTGCTGAGTGCATGGCACTTTCATGAATTTCTACTCCGAAAACCTCTTCACTCAAGGGCATAGAGCCTACAACTTCACCTTTTATATTGTATATATCAATTTTTAACATGTTGTCTCCTCCTATGCTTTCTTGGCATTCTGAATCATAATCAGACCGCCCTTAGGTCCAGGAACCGCTCCTTTAACCAAAATCGCATTCTGGTCTTTATAAATTTTCATAACTTCCAGATTTTGAACGGTTACTCTTTCAGCACCCATATGTCCTGGCATTTTTTTACCCTTGGGTACTTTACCAGGATCGGTTGCCATAGCCATAGCACCTAATGCACGGTGATGTTTTGATCCGTGAGACATAGGACCTCTTCCATAACCATGTCTTTTTATAACTCCTGCAAAGCCTTTGCCCTTAGATGTGCCAATAACGTCTACTAGCATTCCTTCTTCAAAGGTATCCACTGCAATGGTATCTCCAACTTTATAGTTTTCGGTTGATGCCACTCTGAATTCTTTAAGATGTCTTTTGGGGTCAATTTCGGTTTTAACAAATATACCGCTATCAGGTTTATTAACCTTGTTTGCATTGATCTCTCCATAAGCCACTCTTACAGCATTATAACCATCGTTCTCTTTTGTTTTAACTTGAACAACGGTTAGTGGGCCGGCTTCTATAACTGTTACGGGTACTGCTGAGCCATCTTCTAAGAATAGCTGCGTCATCCCCGTCTTTTTTCCTAACATGAAACTTTTCACTCTTTGTATCCTCCTAAGTTATTGGTTCCTTACGGAACTTGACTTTTACAGTTTTATCTCTATATCCACACCAGCGGGTAAATCTAGAAGCATTAAAGCATCTACGGTCTTGGGTGTTGGATCCAAAATATCAATAAGGCGTTTGTGGGTTCTCATTTCAAACTGCTCTCTTGAGTCTTTGTTAACGTGTGGTGATCTTAATATGGTCACGATTTCCTTCTTTGTTGGAAGGGGGATGGGACCGGAAATTTTAGCACCTGTTCTCTTGGCTGTGTCAACAATTTTACTTGCGGACTGGTCAATTAGTTCGTGGTCATAAGCTTTAAGTCTTATTCTGATTCTTTGTTTAGCCATTATAATAGCTCCTCCTTAATTCTTTTACCATTTCTCTTAGCACGCAGTCCCGGGCGTATCACGTTTTCCCATTTTTTTTGCCCGCGTGACACGGGCTCGGACCTAATGTCTAATCGCTCTGCCCAACCTTCTAGGTTGGTACTTCTCCCTCTAAGTTACCCGTATTTTCTTACGGCAATCTTAAAGATCATGGTACTGCTAATTATAGCAGCCTACATATACTACTACATAGAAAATCAATTTGCAAGATAATTTTTTAAGTTTTTGAAAGTTTTTTACAAGTTTTTAAGCTTTTCCTCAAATTTAGTCATTTTTACTGAAAATTTGTAAATTTTGTCCTTATTCACCCTTATTTCACTCACTTTAAGCACTTTTCCCTCATTAAGAGCTTCTCATAGCCAACTCTTTTTCTACTTGGGCTAGTTTTGGTATGGATTGGGCGGCTCCATGACCTGTAACAGTAATGGCAGAGGCCATAGCAGCTAACTCTAGTGCTTTTTCTATTTCAATCCCCTTTGAAAGACAGGTTGCAAAGTAGCCAGAAAAGGTATCTCCCGCTGCTGTTGTATCTTTTACTTCTACCTTAAAGCTCTTTTGCTTAATCTTCTTATTCTTATCCTTGTAGATAGCTCCTTCTTCTCCCAGGGTTAAAAGAATTTTAATGTCAGGATATTTGTTAAGGAGGATTTCTATAGCTTTTTTATGATCTTCTTCATTAGTAAGACCAAAGGCTTCTATTTCATTTATTAAAAGGCAATAAACCTTGTTAAAATCAATCTCTAACAAAGCTTCATCTATGGGAGAGGCATTAAGAAGAATCTTAATTTTTTTAGTACATGCCCTATCTATTATATAAGGTAAGAGAGATACTTCGTTTTGCAGGAGTAAAAAGTCATCTTTACCAAAGCCTTCTAAAACCTTATCAATATAGTCCTTGGTTAAGGCCCTATTGGAACCTCCATATACGATAATAGAATTATTACCCTTTTTATCCACTTGTATAATGGCATGTCCTTGGTTTTCCTTTGTCTTTTCAATTAAATCTACATTTACCCCTTCTTGGAATAAAAAGTCTTTAAGGGCTTGTCCATTTTCTCCAATAAAGCCTGCATGATAAACTTCTCCATTAGCTCTAGCTGCTGCTATTGATTGATTTAAACCTTTGCCTCCAAAGTTTTCTAAAAGACTACTGGCACTTAAGGTCTCACCAGGACTTAAGATTCTTTCCACCTTATATACATAATCTATATTCATAGAACCTATATTTAGTATCTTCATTTTCTTACTCCCAACCATTTTACATATCTTACATACTACCCTCTATATTCTACACTACATACCTTAGATATGACTATTTCTCTATATATATAATGTTAAGGGTTTTTAGTTTGTCTTTACTCTTTCTTCTATTCTACCATTTCTATCTTTTAACTTTTGGGAATTCTTTTTATCAACTATCATAAATATTACAAAGAGGATGGGAAAGACCATGGCTGCCAAAATACCAATTTGAAGATTGTCTTGAAACTTAGAGGCCATGACACCAGCTGTGTAGGGGCCTGCAGAACAGCCTAAATCTCCAGCAAAGGCTAAAAGAGCAAACATGGCAGTTCCTCCATATTTTATTTGTTCTCCTGCTATTACAAAGGTACCTGGCCACATTATTGCAACACCTAAACCTGTAAGAGCACAACCTATAAATCCAATAAAAGGAGTAGGTGAAAGCCAAGCTAACCCATAGCCTACTATACAAAGAATACCACTACCTGTCATAAATTTATTTATATCCCACTTTGAACCTTTAGTAGCAAAGAAAACTCTACCTAAGCCCATAAGTACTGCAAAGAGCATGGGACCTGCCAAGTCACCTAGGGCTTTAGAAACCTTAAGACCAGATTCAGCAAAGGCTGATGCCCATTGGCTCATGGCCTGTTCTGAGGCACCTGAGGCTACCATTAGTACAATTAGAATCCAAAATATTTTACTTTTCAAAAGGTCTCTTACCCTTAAATAGCCATCTTCTCCTTTTTCTAATTGGTAAATGGGAACCTTTAAAAAGTAAAGGGCATTTATGATTGGGACAAGTGCCCATATTAGGGCCATTATCTGCCAGTTTTCAATTCCAAACACTAAAAAGAAGATTGTAGATGCTAATACTACAAAGACTTGTCCCCAAGAATAGGCAGAGTGTAAAAAGCCCATTACCTTTTGCTTGTTCTTAACAGGGGTTGCTTGAGCAATAGGAGAGATGATAACTTCTATGAGGCCACCACCTATGGCATAAACAAAAACAGCTATGGCAAAACCTACAAAGGCATTTTCTAGCAGATCTGGCAAAGTTGCTAGAAGGATAAGTCCTATTGCTGAAAAGATATGAGCAGCAAGAGCAGATATCCTATATCCAATTTTATCCACCAGCTTTGCACCAATTAAATCCACCACCAATTGAGTCATAAAGTTTACAGTTATGAATATGGCAATTTTATCTAAACCAATGGAATATTTGCTTGAAATGGTTAAAAAGAGAAGGGGAAGAAAATTAACTATAACTGCTTGAACCAGATAACCTATATAGCAGGCATTTAAGGTGTGGGTGTGCTTATTAAACTGCTTGGACATAAAAAAGGCTCCATTTTCACATTTTAATTGCTATTATAGCATAAAATTAAGCCTTTCCTCCATTTAGAATTATTGTATGTTTGCTCTACCCTTACCTTGGGTTTTAGACAAATACATGGCCTTATCAGCTCTTGCCAAAACATCAGTATAATCTTTGTCGAAATCCTCAAAAGAAGATATGCCAATTGATACAGAAGATGAAATTATTTCACTTTCAATTTCAATCTTTATATCCTTAATCTTTTGTATTATTTCACTTCCCTTTTCAATAGCTTCTTCTATTTTTGTTGATTTATCCAATATGACAAATTCATCTCCACCCCAACGAAAGAGCCTGTCTTTAGGACCTAGACCACTATTTACAGACTCTGCTATGGCCTGAAGAACCAAATCTCCTGCATTGTGACCAAAAACATCATTAATAGATTTTAAGTTGTCCACATCAAAAAGATATATAAGGGAAGCATGCCCATCTCTATGAAAGGCAGTAAAGGCATCTCTTAAACAAGTAACTCCATACCTTCTACTACCAGCCTTGGTAAGAGCATCCACATTAGCCCTATCTGCTACCTCTTTTAATTCTATTTTTTCCTTTTCTGCAACATTCAGCTTTTTACTAGCAAATCTTATTAAGTAAATATATATAACTCCTATGTATATAACTAGAAGAACAATACTTAAAATTCCTGTTCTGTTCCCTATGGACTTTACTGACGACATAAGGCTTTCATCGCTTTGCTGAGATAAGAAATATGCATTTTCTTTCAAGAAAAAGATTTGGCAATAGTGGGAGTTATAAAAAAAGGTCTTAGAAAGATTATCTTCTATAATCAAATCTCCTTCTTTTAAAATTACCTCATAATCTTCTTTATTTAACAAAATGACCTCGTGGACTCCCTCATTCAAAAATCCAGTTTGCTCCTTTAAATCAAAAATTAAGCGATCATAAACTATTATTCCTTCTTCATTTATAACTGGAGAAAAGATAAGAAGAAATTTGTTTTCACCACGCAAACAAAAACTATATTCAATTGCTTCTAGGTTGTATAGCTCGTGTGTAGAGTAACAAGCTATATCAAAAGATTCATCCAATTTATGATAGGCAATTATTTGGTCATTTGCTGTTCTGTCAGCATAAATTAGATTATTAAAAACACTGGTTCCATCTAGGTATCTAGGTTGGGTATATTCAATTAACTCTTCTAGGCTAATCTTTTTTTCTGCATAATCATAAACTGCACTTTTTATCATGGTCCTACTGGCTAAGCTTTTTGCACCATCAATATTACTTTCTATTACATGCTCAAAGGAATTGTAGCTTAAGAGGGAAATCCAATTAAACTTTTCAATAATAGTCCCTTTCAATTCAGCAACTAGGGGTTTGTAAACTCCAAAGAAGACAATGAACAAGCCAATAAGAGCAAGAAGTGAAAAGGATATATTCACTCTTTTAACCAGTTCTATAACTGGCTTTGCATTCACTTGATACTGGGTAAAGCTTCTCCTTCTAGATCTCATCTTTATCCGTCCTTAATCAATTTGTAAAACAGCACATATATGTTAACCTTGTTTTTTGTTTGATATCTCTATTATCGGACGAATTACTAAAAAGATAACCAAAGACTCTATAACCATTACAGCTAGGGTCTTTATGCTTCTTGCTAGTAGCAACTCTTGTAGGGGTGTTTTGTATAAAAGATACAAGGCCAAGGTCATTAAGACAAAGTCGCTAACCAAGGCTTTTACTATAACTGTAAAGATTGTTCTTTTAATTGTAATTTTTTTATTGTGTAAGAAAAAACCGTAAATAAGGCCATTTGAAATTGCAACTAGGGAAATAATAGGTGAAAAGGGACCTGTAGGAAACAAAAAGCCACCTAAAATATCTGCTAGCACAGCAGATAAGGCTCCCCAGGCTGGTCCAAAGAGAGCAGAAGCTAAAGCTATAGATATGAATTCTGCCCCAATCCTTATTATCGGCAAATTAATTGCTACCAGCTTAGCCAATACTACAGTTATTGCGGTAAGAAGGGCAATGAGTGTTATTCTTTTTGTTTTATTCACTTAACAGCTCCTTTTACTGCATATTCTTTTAATAACCTTAAATATATCTTGTAATTTTCCAAAGAAACTCCTGGTGGGGTTTGATGGTCTACACTAGGTATAAAGCCACCAGACTGCATTGTAGGCATTAGTCTTTCAAATTCTTCTCTCATGGCCTCTTCAGAAACATCCATAACCATCTTATCGTAGGCTCCAATAATTAGAAAATCAGGATACATTTGTCTTAAACGATTTACATCCACCCCTGCTTTTCTTTCTAGGGGTAGGGCTCCTCTGATACCTGCTCTTTGTAGCCATGGAATCATATCTTCTAATTGACCATCCGTATCAATGATAGGGATTGTACCTTGTGCTTTAATCACTGGAATAGTTTCATTGTAGTAGGGAAGTAAAAACTCATCATACATTTCTTCTGAAAGCATGGGTCCATGGTTGTATGACATATCTTCTGCAAAGGTCATAAAGTCTGGTTGAATAACCGAGCCCATTTGTTCAAAGACATACTTAGTATATTCTGCCCCATCTATATTCATTTGGTGCATTAATTCGGGGTGATCATAAAAGGCGTAAAAATGTTCTTCAATTCCAAAAAGCTCTCTTGGATGCCAGAAAAACCCATCCACTGTGACCCATATAACTAAATCACCTTTTTCATGTCTTTCTTTATACTTTTTAACATCCTCCACCGCTTGGTGAACCTTGTTTTTATCATAAAGGAAGGGTTTTGCTTTTTGATAGCTGTCCATATCAGTAATCTTTCTCATTTCTTCAGGAAGATTTCTAAATTCTCTGGTCCTTACTCCCACCCAATATTGTCTTAACCAGTCTAGGCCAAAATATTCATGCTTAATATCCTCTCTGTTAGGCATATCGGGTACACCCTCAGCTATAAATCTTTCTATGGTCTTGTCCCACCAACCAGCCCATTCAATCATTGGCAAACGGTCAACCGGTTCAAAATTCATTACCTTATGGAATCTTTCGCGTTGGTTCATTTTTACACCTCAAATTTCTTTTCTAATCTATCTACTAAAGACTTGCAAATACCTTCTAAGTATTTAGAACCTAGAACAATAATAATATCTCCAGGTTGAGCAAGCTCATACAAGTAATCTTCAATAGCTTGGTAAGAAGGCAAATAAAGAGCTTTTGTAACCTTCTCATTTACAGCTTTTGCTAGGATTTCTCCTGAAACCTCAGTATCTGTTGTTTCTCTATCATTATATATATCAGCAATTATTGCTATATCTGCATGCTTAAAACTTCTTACAAAATGATCAAAGAGCCTTCTTACTCTTGAAAATGTATGGGCTTCAAAAGCAGCATATATTTTATTATGAGCCATTTTACTGGCTGTTTCTAGAGTTACCTCTATTTCTCTAGGATGATGTGCATAGTCTGAGTAAACCTTTATATCATGAACTTCACCAATTAAATCAAATCTTCTTTTAGGACCGTGAGTGGTAGAAAGAAGCTGAGAAGTTTTTATAAGGTCTGCTTTTAGAACATCCATTACAGCTATTGCTGCCAAAGAGTTTAAGGCATTGTGCTCACCTTGGGCTTCTAGCTTAACATGACAAATCTTTTTACCTTTAACATATAGGTTGTATGAAGGCCTTCCAGTTTTATCTATTTCTAAATCCATAGCTGTATAATCTAAGTCCTTGTTACCAATTCCATAAAACAAAAGATTACATTTTGCACCTTGGGCTACCTCTTTGGTAGCTTGGTCATCATAACAAGCTATTAAATAGCCATTTTTATCAATTTTTTCAATAAAGTTTGCAAAGGATTTTTTCATATTCTCAAAGGTTCCAAACCAATCAACATGGTCAAAGTCTATGTTGAGAATAACTCCTATTGTGGGATTTAGTTTAAGGTAGCTATCTTTAAATTCATCTGCTTCAGTTACAAAGTAGTCTGATTTACTGTTTTTAACGCTCCCCCCTATAAAATCTGCCTCTCCACCAATATGAATTGTGGGATCCATTCCCAGATTTTCCATTAAATAGGCGGTTAAGGTGGTGGCAGTGGTTTTTCCATGGGCTCCTGATATGGCAACCTTGTGAACGTGCTCATCCATTAGATGAGAAAGGAGATAGGCTCTTTCCATAAGTGGAATATTGTTTTCTAAGCCATATATATACTCTTCATTATTTTTTGAAATTGCTGCTGTAAAAACTATTAAATCCGGATTTCCCACCTGATTTTTATCATGGGGTACATAAACATGAATACCTTTGGATAAAAGGGTTTGCATTGATTTTGTATGCTCAATATCTGAACCGGTTACTTTAATGTTTCTTTCATTTAACAAGATGGCCAAGCCTGACATGGATGACCCATTTATCCCTATAAAGTGAACATGATTTATTCCTTTTAAAAAACTGTTTTCCATTCTAGTCCTGCTTTTCCAGTGTTTGTGTTGCAATTATATCTGCACCACTATCACATACATTTTCAATAATTATATCTCCCATTTGCACAGGAGCTTTTATGATAACAGAAGATATTTCTTTTACAATATCCTTCATTTTGTTTTTTGCTACAGGTTTACTTGTCTTTACAGGACATAGGGCATATTTTGCACCCTCTATTTTCACAGAAGAAGTTATCATTCTCACAGGGTGTAGGACTTCTGCCTTCACATAGTCGATACCTCTATTGCAACCATAACCCTTCATAGTTATTATGCCATTTTCGTCATACTCTACAGTAACATTGCAACCTTTGGGACAGACTATACAAATTATGTCCTTCTTCATTTTTCAACCTCTACATAAATAATGTTTTCCCCCTCTTCTTCTTGACCATACAAAAAGAGGTCAGATGCTTTAAGGGTTACAGACTCCATTTCAGATGGAATAAGTCTGATGAGTCTTCTCTTTCCAATAACTTCTCCATTTATATTTGCCTTTACTAGAGCGTCAGAAAATCTTTGTGTAGACCTAAAAAAGATTTTAATTTTTTCATCTTTATCCTTTAGGTAAATACTCTGAGGTAAAACATATCTGATTCCTGGTCCAGGTTTTACTTTTAAAAGAGGTTTGTCTAATTTATCCTTTAGTTTTCCATCTAAGTAGGCCTTGGCACTTCTTGCTGCATGTTGACCTTCCAAGGTAACATAATCTACCAAGTCATGAACATGCAAAACGTTGCCACAAGCAAAAACCCCTTCTATATTGGTCTCTAAATCTTGGTCTACTAAAGCTCCAGAGGTAGAATCATACATATCTACACCCATTTGCTCTGATAATTCATTTTCTGGAATAAGACCTACTGATAAAAGAATGGTATCGCACTCTACATATTCTTCAGTTTCTTTGATAGGTTTTAAATTTTCATCCACCTTAGCAACTGTTACTCCGCTTACCCTATCTTTTCCATGAATTTTTACAATGGTGGTAGAAAGATGTAAGGGAATATCAAAATCATCCAAGCACTGAACTATGTTTCTAGTAAGTCCTCCAGGATAGTCCATAAGCTCATATACACCTACTACTTCTACTCCTTCTAAGGTCAGCCTTCTAGCCATAATAAGTCCAATGTCCCCACTACCTAGAATAATAGCTTTAGAGCCAGGTAAAATCCCTTCCATATTCACAAAGCGTTGGGCAGTACCTGCAGTAAAGATACCAGCTGCATTGGTTCCTGGTATTCTCAAAGCCCCTCTAGGACGTTCTCTACAACCCATGGCTAATATGATGGACTTAGCTTTTATGGTCATAAAGCCATAACCAGGATTTACTGCGTAAAGGGTCTTGTCTGGCTGTGCCCCTATAACCATAGTATTTAAAAAGACCTCTATTTCCATCTTATCTATTAGTTCAGAAAATCTTAAGCCATACTCTGGGCCTGTAAGTTCTTCTTTAAAAACATGAAGACCAAAACCATTATGTATACATTGGTTTAAAATACCTCCCAAGGTATCATCCCTTTCTAAAAGTGCTAGGTTTCTAATTCCTTGTTCATAGGCCTCAAGGGCAGCTGCCATTCCAGCAGGTCCTCCCCCAATAATTACTAAGTCAAATTCTCTAATCACGAGAGTACCTCCCCAGCAAACAAGATTTCTCATTGGCCTTTGATATTTCATTAATGTCAATACCAGTATGCTCAGATAATATTCTCATAACCTGGGGTGCACAAAAGCTTCCCTGACAACGGCCCATTCCAGCCCTGGTTCTTTTTTTAACTCCATCTACTGTTCTAGCCCCACATGGAGCATATATTGAAGCTACAATTTCTTTTTCTGTAACTATTTCACATCTGCAGATAACCTTTCTACAAGCACCATCATCTTGACAGACTTGGCTTTTTTCCTCATTGGTCATCTCATTAAAGGCCTTTTTAGGCTCTAATTTCATGATATATGAATCTTTTTCTTTTAATTCAACCAAGGATTTAACCATATCCTCCACATAAAGAGCTATGGCAGGAGCTGCTGTCAGCCCTGGTGATTCTATACCTGCTAGGTTTATAAAGTTTTTATCTATCTTGCTGTGTTCTATTATGAAGTCTCCTGTATTAGGAGTTGCTCTTATTCCAGCAAACACAGTAATGGATTTTTTCATATTCAGACCAGTAAAACTCTTTTGTGCTGTATCATAAACAAAATCTAAGTTTTCCTGGTTGGTACATTTATCATCCTTTTCTGTAATAACTGTAGCATCAGGACCTATCATATAGTTGCCATCCACAGTTGCAGTTACCAAAACTCCTTTTCCTAAGGGGGTAGGGGTTTGGAAGATAACACTGGTTACCTTATGACCTTCTGTCTTATCAAAAAGTATATATTCTCCCCTTCTAGGTATTATGGTAAAAGAGTCATCTCCTATCATTTTACTGATATCATCAGAATAGACTCCCGCTGCATTTATAATTATCTTGGCCCTTATATCTTTTCTATCTTCTTCATTTATAGGGTCTACTAGGCTTTTTGAACAAATATGTCCTGTTACTTCAACTCCTACCTTAAAAAGGTCATCCTCTTTTTCTATAGAGACCACCTTAGTCTCTCTTAAAAGGGTAATCCCATTTAAAATTGCGTTGTCCATGGCGGCAAAGTTTAACTTATATGGAGAAACAATGCCTGCATTTTTTGCATAAAGGGCCTTGGTTACCTCTTTATTAATATAGGGTTCTTTTTCAATCACAAAATCCCCATCCACTATAGATAGGCCTTCTACATGATTTTTTAATCCATTTTGGTATAAAGATTCTAAGATATCTTCTTCTTCCTTGTTAAAAGCTATAACAAAAGAGCCTGCCTTTTTAAATTTGACGTCAAGGTCTTTACAAAGGTCTTCCATTAGCTTGCTACCTTCAACATTGAATTTAGCTTTAAGACTACCTGGCTTAGCATCGTAGCCTGCGTGGACAATACCTGAATTAGCTCCTGTGGCTTCCATAGAAAGATCTACATTTTTCTCTAAAACTGCTATTTTTAAATCGTATTTGGAAAGTTGCCTGGCAACCAAGCTGCCAATAATACCTCCACCGATTATACATACATCGTAGTACATGGTCCCTCCCTTATTGATGAAACAGACCGCTTTGCAATATCATAGCAAGTACTGTTGAAAGTACCATTATTGTGACCAATATTATAGCTATTGCTTTTATCAAAGTCTTACTATTCTTCATTAGATTATATTATACTCAAACCCTTCTTTTTGCAACGACTTAAGACCTATACAGAGTAGTCTTCTAATAGTTTTCTAAAATATATATAGTTTTCAAAAGGCACCTCAGGTGGTACTCCATGGTCACAGGTTGGTAAATAGCCACCATACTTAACCATAAAAGGCATAATCCTATCCACTTCCTTTTTAATAGCTTCTTTACTACTAGCTAGTATTCTTTTATCAAAGCCTCCCTTTATTAAAAGGTCAGGATAGCTTTTTCTTATCTCTACCACATCAATCCCAGAGGCCACTTCCATAGGAGACATATAATTTGCTCCAATCTCTTGATAGACTGGTATTACAGGCCTTATATCTCCATCACTAGCCATGTGGATTATGAGGTTGTAGGCACTTGTTTTTAATCTTTTTTCTTCTAATTTCCACCTACCTTTTCTCACACTAGCTATTAAGGGCTTATAGTAGGGAAAGAGAAATTCTCTAATTTGATCTGGAGATATTAAACTGCCATGGTTATAGCAGATATCTTCATCAAACAAGAGTTCATCAATAATTATTTCTTTTTGATAGAAACTGATCACATGAATTGCCAGCTCCAACCAGGTTTTTAAGGCCTCATGTATAAGTTTTGGGTTGTCATAGAAGGTGTATAGTAACTGTTCACAGCCCATTAAGGATCTTAAATACATAAAAGGTCCAACAATATATGAAATGGTATGAAAGCCAAGATTTGATTTTTCTTTTGCAATCTCAAGAGACTTTTTCAAATTTTCATTTCTTTCAAGATCCTTGTAGTCCAGTCTTAGCTTTACTTCTTCCCAAGTTTTCATATCCTTTACAGGAAAGTCTAGATACTGGGGCATAAAGCCCTCTCTTCTTCCTTTAAAGTACTTAACTAATCTACCAAACTTATCTCTTACAATGTCATAGGATTCATCTTGATTAACTATTTCTTCTTTAAATCTTGGATAAAAGGGGGCAGTTGTCCCACTCATTCCAGGTAGATAATGGAGCAAGAGTCTTTTAAAGCCAAAAAGTTGCCCTAGGTCTTCATCTTTTTTAATGTATCCTTGTCTTTCCCATTCTTCTAAAGAATAAAAGCCAAATTCTTCTAAGGCTATGGGAGCCTGTGGCTTTTGCATATAAAAATTATCGGTTAACTTTTTTCTTAATTTGATATCTTCCATCATCCACCTAACTATCTACTCAAATTTAGCCTCTTTAATCTTAAAGTCTGACCAAATTATACCTTAGATAATAGCAAAATACTTATTGTTAAAACAAAGTCCTTTTCTATTAATCTTTAATAGTGGATAATATGGATAGATAAAAGGAGGCATTATGAAAAAACTAAGATATTTTAAGTTACCCCTCTGCCCTTACTGCATTAGAGCAGATATATATATGAAAAAGTTGATAAAAGAAAATCCTGACTACCAAAAAATTGACATAGAAGTTATCAATGAATCTAAAGAAAGAAGTTTTGCTGATAGCTATAACTATTTTCTAGTTCCCGCTTTCTTTTTAGCAGATAAAAAGCTCCACGAGGGAGCTGCTTCATATGAGGATATAAAAAGGGTTTTAGATGAGGCTTTAAAATCTCAATAACCTCTTATTCTCCCCTAAACTCTCTTACAATTTCAGTCATATATATATAATTTTCTGTAGGCACATAGTCAGGTACTGAATTTCCAGTACTAAAGGCCAGGCCTCCAATTTGAGGGGTTGTTCTTAATATGTTAGTTATGTATTCTTTTAAATCTTTTTTGCTTAAACGACAGACTGCATCTGTATCTGCACCACCAAAGTTTCCAATCCTATCTCCATATTGCTCTACCCAATAGGAAAAAGGAGCAATTTGATCTTCATTAGAATGCTTGGCATTTATTTTGGCTATAGAAATAATATCATCCATTACATTAAATATAGCTCCACAGGAATGGAGCAAAAAGGGATGCTTGTGCTTATGAGCTAAAGCCACTATGTCGGCATAGGCAGGTATAATATGCTCCTTTATATCTTCAGGGGCTAAGAGGGTATTAGATTTAAAGCCTAAGTCATCTCCCATTCTAGCTACACAAAGGGCATCTGAGTGGTCTTGTAAAAACCTAGACCATATTTCAATATATAGTTTTCTCATAGCAAAAAAGATATCTTTGTAAAGAATTTGATCTTCAAAGCCCATTATGCAAAGGTTAGAATAGCCTACTAAATCTTGAACACATTCAAAAACCCCATAGCCAGGTCCACCTATCATTTTCATTCCTGGTGGTAAAGCCTTTGAAAGGGCTAGAAACTTATCATGAGAGCTTTCATAAAAGGCTTTAGGGATATCTTCCCAAGGAAAATTATTAAAGTCCTCCCTGTTTTTTATAGCTGGAATTATTTGAGAGTCTAGGGCACCACCGCCTGGAAAAACATCTCTTATGGCAACCTCAAAGGACACAGTATCATAGCCCATAACCTTAAAAAATTCGCAGTACCATTTAAAAAACTCTGATTTGTCTTTAAAATCTCCATTTAATAAGTCTGCAAACTTCTTGTTAAGAACCTTTTCCATATGATCAGTACTTATGGAGTGCTCATAAAGGGGTAGTCTTTTTGCCCTCTTGTTTAAAGCAGCATCTCTCAAATTCGTATAATCTGGTGTAAAACTCATAAATTACTCCCTTTACTTAATAATATATTTTACTCTTTTATCTCTAAGTCATATTATATACCTTTTTCTTGATTATGCCCTACTCTTATGGTAGATTATCAAACGAAAGCAGGTAGAAATATGAAAAGAGCTATGGTCTTTGGAGCAGGAAATATTGGTAGAGGCCTTGTGGGAAGAATATTATATGAAGGTGGTTATGCAACAACCTTTGTTGATGTTAACTTAAACCTAGTTGAGTCATTAAATCAAGAAGCTTCCTATCCTGTGTATGTAACAATTGATGAGAAATATAGTAAGGTTACGATTGAAAAAGTATCAGCCCTAGATGGAAGAGATATAGATGCTATAGGAGATTTTGCCCTTGATATAGAGGTGATTGCTACTGCTGTGGGAGTAAATGCCATAAAGTATATTATTCCTATCATAGCTAAGATTATAAAGACAAAGTATGAAAAGAAGCCTGAGGGCTTTTGCAACTTTATACTTTGTGAGAACATGATTGATGTACACCAATATGTAAGAGATTTGCTCAAAGAACATTTAACATTGGAAGAAAATATTTTTTGTGATAGTCATATAGGTTTTTGCCAATCCTCCATAGGTTGTATGGTACCAGCTCCCCCAGAGCATCTTTTAAAAGAAGACCCTTTGGCAATAGCTGTTGAAGACTACAATAAAATCTACACTGATAAAGAAGGTATAAGAGGTGAAATGGAAGAAATCCAAAACATTATTGCCTATTCCCCTTTTTCATATTACATAAATAGAAAACTCTTTATGCACAACATGAGCCATTGCTTGTGTGCATATCATGGCTTTAAAAAAGGATACAAATACATAAGCCAGGCTATAGAAGATGAAGAGATAAGAGATAAAGTATATGCTTCCTTAAAAGAAACAGGACAAGCCCTCTTCTTAGCCTACAACATTGATATTAGTGAGATTGAAGACCATGCCCAAGATTTAATAAACAGATATGGAAACAAGCTCTTAGGCGATACAGTGGAAAGAGTTGGTCAAGACCCTAAAAGAAAACTACAAAGAAATGATAGACTTATTGGGGCAGCCCTTTTTTGTTTAGAACAAAAGATAAAGCCAACAAACATTATTGAAACAATACCTCTAGCCTTTAGCTTTGATATGGAAAAAGATCCTTCATCAAAGGAGACTTCTACATATTACAAAGAAGAAGGGATAGAAAAAGCTTTAGAAAAATACTGCCAATTAAATCCAAAGGACCTATTGTTTGATTTAATAGTAAAGGCAGATAAAAATATAAGAAGAGGATAAATTAATGACAAATTTTCAAGAGATTTACAGCCCTGAAAGAGGAAATCAAATAAGCTCAAGTAGCCTTATTCCCACTTCCCCTATTACATCAAGGTTTGTATCCCCTTGGGATACAGCGGGATGGTATACAGTTACTTGCAATTTTAAAGCTGGTGCAAAAATATATTCTAATGCCCTAGTCCATATTAATACTATAGATGAAGAATTTCTTGGAGTCGATTACATTCAAACCTTTGATTCAAAACAAGACAACTTCATAGACCATCCTGGTTTAGATTTCTATGTGGAATTAGATGCACATGTTTATGTGGCTTTAGATGAAGATTGCAAACCTGATTGGTTAAAAGATTGGAAAGATACAAATAAATCCTTTGTAAGCACAGACAAGATAAAGTACCTAGTTTATAGCAAAGAATACAAATGTGGAGATTTAGTTCATGTACCTGGTTTTGAAAGTGACCATCATCACTACTTTGTTCTAGTAAAACCACTTTCAAATTCTGAAGAAACAAAATCCCTTCCACTTATAAAACCCCTTAAATCCAAATTAGACAAGTTTGTAGAAAGACCCTACACTCACTACATCAAAGAAGTCTTTAATGATAAGAGTGATGCCATCTTTGCCCACGACTACATTCCATATGGTTGTGCTAGAGTGGTTGAAGATACAAAGGATAAAAGAAATAAGTATCTATTGTTAGAGGCAACTGACAAATCAGATATAGCCTCTGTTACTAAGGGTATTGGACAAAATCTCATATATCCCTTTATCTTTCAATGCAAGGTAAAACTATCTCAAAACTCATCTCTTAGCCTAGTTATGGATAAAGAAAAGAATCCAAAAGCCCCTATGGTAACTTTTGGTTCTGATGGAAATATCTATACTAATACAAATAAAGAAGATATTGGCTCCTTTGATTTTAAGCAAGAGACTCTAGTAAAACTTAAAGTTAATCCTGAAAAAAAGACCTACGAAATTTGGATTAATCATGTTAAAGAAAAGGATAATATCCCCTTTGATTTTGACTCCATAGATACCTTCATGATCTATCTACATGATACAACCGACGAAGGTTTTGCTGAAATTGACAATATCGAGCTTTTTGATGATACAGAAATCTATTTAGTTGAAGAAAAATTTGAAGAAGATAAACTTAGTAACTGGACATCCAGCCAAGACTTAAAGGTAGAAGACTATCCCTTTAAAGAGGATAGAAGTCTTGTATTAGAAGGGTTAGATGATTCTAACTATTCAGTCTATCAATTTAATCCAGTAGACAAGTTAGTATCTATAGAAACAAAGGTCAAGGTAAAAGATAATAAGTTTTCTCTTGCTCCCCAAATCTTTGATAAGGATGGAAAGAGCATTCTAAAAATTGCCCTTTACAAAAACAATCTTTATGCTTCCAATGGAGATAATTGGTTAAGAATATATGAAGGGCTAACCCCTTGGATGTATTATCCTTGCAATAATTGGTTTAACATCAAGGTTACCATAGATATAGAAAAGCAAAGTTATGACCTATTTGTAGATGGTGCTAAAAGAGCCAGTGATTTTGCCTTTGAAAACAAGGTTAACAATGTGGCTCAAGTTGGCTTTAGTGTCCAAAAGGACTCTCGGTTATACATCAATCGTATAAGAGTTTATGACTGTGCAGACTTCTCAAGAGGAGTCTTAGCTAAGACCAAAATCTTTGACATAAAAGCACCACCCTACAATGCTATTGGAGATGGAATAACTTTAGAGACTAAAAAGATTCAAAAGGCTATTGATGATGCTGCCTATACAGGTGGTACAGTATTTATTCATAGCGGAACCTTCTTTACAGGCAATCTAGAATTAAAAACCGATATGACCCTTTTTATTGACAAGAGTGCCACCATTTTAGGAACCCAAGACCACAGCCATTACAAACTTAGATCTCCTGGAATTTCCCTTTGTGCAGTAAGACAATTAGGAAGAGGATTAATATATGGGGAAAACATTTCTAATGTACAGGTTACAGGGGGTGGAATGCTAGATGGAAATGGAACATACAGATACAAGATGAATGATCCTTTACATAACCGTGAAGAGGACGCAAGACCTGACATCATATACATTACCTATTCAAAGGATTTAACTATAGAAAATTTAAATATGAAAAGCTCTCCCTTTTGGACAGTTGTTCCTCTTTCATCACACAATATAGTTATTAGAAACTTGAATCTAGACTGTATGAATACACCTAACAGAGATGGAATAGACCCAGTAGACTGCTACAACATCACTTTATACAACTGTAACATTATGGCTGGAGATGATGGACTTTGCTTTAAGACCTCTGATAACATAGGCTGCTACAACATAGATGCCTACGACATGATGATTCAAAGTTTAGCTTCTGGAATTAAATTTGGAACTGACACCTACTACTCCTTAAAAGATGCTCACTTTAGAGACTGTGCTATAAAAAATGTTAATAGATGTGGAGTATCTTTAGAAACAGTTGACGGTGCTGAGGTGGATAATGTCCTCTTTGAAAGATTGGACATGACCGATGTGGGAGCTCCAATCTATGTAACAATTGGTAAAAGAAATCGTTTACCAAGAGGAAATCAACCAGTTAGATGGAGTAGTATGAAAAATGTTACCTTTAAGGATATTCGCTTTGAAGAGCCTTATCCCTTTAGTTATGAACAAGAGATAAGAGAAAATATGGTAATAGGTCAAGGACCAGACCAATTGATAGAAAATCTTAAGTTCATAAACTTTGATTTAAAACTCCCAGGCGGTGTTACAAAAATGCCAGACCCTCCTGTTACCATTGATGATAAGTATCCTGAGTATGACCGCCATGGCTTGTCCTCTGGATATGCTTTTACCATAAAGTACGCAAAGAATCTAACCTTTGAAAACCTAAAGGTAAAGTTGGACCAAACTGATATAAGGCCTGAAGTAGCTTACTTTGACTATCAAGAAGACTAAATAATTAAAAACATGCAAAAAGGTCTTTCCTTCCAAGGATAGACCTTTTTCTTCTTATTAGTTGAAAACTTATATATAATGTAAAATTAATATGTAGTTCAAATAACCTAGGAGTAACCTATGAAAAATCTTATCAAAGATATTAAAGATAACTCAATTGAATATGGCAGTATTCCCTTTTGGTCTTGGAATGACAAACTAGAAGAGAAAAGACTAAAAGAACAAATACAAGATATGCATGATATTAAAATGAATGGATATTTTATGCATGCCCGTTTTGGTCTTGAAACTGAATATATGTCAGATGAGTGGTTTGATGCCATAAGAGTAGGGGTTGAAGAAGGTAAAAGACTTAATATGCAAGCCTGGTCCTATGATGAGAATGGTTGGCCTAGTGGCTTTGCAGGAGGAGAACTTTTAAAGGATGAAAAAAACTGGGCCCGCTTTTTAGATTACACTCTTGAAAAGGAGTTTAAAAATGATGCTCTAGGAGTCTACATAAAAGAAGGTGAAATTCTAAAGAGAGTTTTAAAAAAGGTGGATTCTGAAAAAGAAACAGATATTGAATATATAACAATATGGCAAAAGTATGATTCTTCTTATGTAGATACCATGGATATAGAGGTGACGAAGAGATTTATAGAGTCTACCTATCAAAGATATAAAGATGAACTAGGAGAAGATTTTGGCACTTCAATGCCAGGCTTTTTCACAGATGAACCTCAGTACTACAGAAATGCTACAACTTGGTCTTTAAAAATGCCTTATGAATTTAAAAAAGCCTATGGCTATGATGTTTTAGATAAACTTCCTGCCCTTTTCATAGACTTTGAAGGGGCAGAAGAATTCAGATATGACTATTGGTACTTATGCCACAATCTTTTTACCAACAACTTCATAAAGCCACTTTATGAATGGTGTGAAGAAAATAGCTGCCAGCTAACTGGTCATGCTGTAGAAGAAAATACCCTTTGGGGACAGATGTGGTGTTGTGGTGGAGTTATGCCCTTTTATGAATACCAACACATTCCTGGTATAGACTATTTAGGAAGAAGAATTGGAAAAGACATACCAGCTAAGCAGGTTGGTTCTGTTGCTGCACAGTTAGGGAAGAAAAAGGTCTTAAGTGAAATGTTTGGTTGTTGTGGTTGGGATGTTAGTCCCTTGGAGTTAAAGCTTATAGGGGAGTACCAATATGCCAGTGGTGTTAATCTCATGTGTCAGCACCTTTATCCCATATCCGAAAGAGGACAAAGAAAAAGAGACTATCCAGCCCACTATTCAGAACACTCTTCTTGGCATAAAAAACTAGAAAGCTTTAATGAATATTTTAATCGTTTAGGCTATACCTTATCTAGAGGAGAAGAAAGAGCTAATGTCCTTTGTATCCATCCAATGCACAGTGCTTATCTAAAATACAAAAGAAAAGAAGACTATCTAACATTAGAAGAACTTAACAAGGCCTTTAATGATACAACAGATCTTCTTTGTCAAAACCAAATTTCTTATCATTTAGGAGATGAGGTTTTAATGAGAAAATATGGTTCTATTGAAGGAAATCAGATAAAAGTTGGCTTATGTTCATATGACTATATAGTCCTTCCTCTAACCTACACCCTAGATTCATCAACAGTAGAACTACTAAAAGAATATCTAGCCAATGGAGGCAAACTATTTATTCATGGAAATAAGCCTCAAAGGATAGATGGCAGAATTCAGGATATGTCTTGGTTAGAGGAAAATATTACTTTTGAGGATATAAAAAATAATGCCTTTATTCAATGTGCTTTAAATAAGGAGCCAGCTAAAGACATTAGAGTTATGGTAAGAGACACAGAACATGGACGACTCTACTATATCTTAAATTTGTCCTATGAAGAGCTTAAGAATGTAGATATAAGCATATCAACTAGCTACAATTCTGAGTTTTATTTATTAGATTTAGAGAATCTTTCAACAAAAGTTATGGATACAAGGCAAGAGACAAAAAAAGATACAGGAAAAGAAAAACTAAATAGTAGTTTTAGCCTAAACTTTGATCCTGGTGAATCCTTTATTTTAATAGAAGAAACAGAAGATTTAAAAGGGGAAATGAAGAGTTATTTAACCGAGTCTAAAAACTGTTTTACCTTACCTACAAAATCTAAACTAGCTTTACCACCCCAAAATGCCTTCCCTTTAGACTATGCTCAGATTTCTTATGATGGTCTTAATTTTGAAAGAGTAAGACCCATTCCCTTAATTAGAGATTTGCTATTAAATAAAAGACATAAGGGACCTTTACATCTTTTATACTCCTTTACAGTTGATGAAATACCTCAAAGCTTATCTTTGGCAGTAGAACCCATGAATCAAAAATCAGTAAAGATAAATGGTAATCTTTTAGACTTTTCAAATTCTTCTTCTTGGTTTGATAAATCTTTTAAAAGTGTGGATATAGTTGAATATATTAAGGTTGGAACCAATGAAGTATCTGTAGAAATAGACTATTACCAAGATGATTATGTCTATTATGTTTTATACGGAGGAGTATCTGAGTCTTTAAGAAATTGCTTAACCTTTGATACTGAGATTGAGGCTGTTTATCTTTTTGGCAACTTTGAACTTTCTACAGAAAAAGAGCTTTTTATACCAGAACATAGAGATAGCTTTTCCTACACAGGTACTTTTGCTATAAAAAAGCAGAAAGATTATATAGACCTTAACAATATAGTTGTTGATGGTTATCCTTTCTTTGCAGGTACCATAGAAGTAGAAAAGGAATATACATATGAAGCTGGTATGCCAACTACACTTCTTCTAAAGGGTAGATACTCAGCCATTGATATCTGGGTTAATAAAGAATTTGCAGGATCTTGCATGTTTAAAAACTATTTAGATCTTTCAAATTATCTTAAAGAAGGAACAAACCAGATTTATTTAAAACTATATAATTCTAATAGGAATTTAATGGGACCCCACCATGCTCTAGACCCAGAGCCCATAAGTGTAAGTCCCTATTACTTTTCCTTTGAAGGTCATTGGAAGGATGAAAAATGTTCATCCTACCTAGACCGCTATGCCTTTGTTAGATTTGGAATAGACTAGTAAATATCTACACTTTCTTACCACAATTAGGACAAAAAGCTTGTCCTGCCTTTAAGCCAGTACCACAATTTGTACAATAACCTACAGGCCTAGGCTGACTAATTGCTTGAGAGGCTACTTGTACTTTTGCTTTAGGTTTTTGACTAAAATATATTATGAAAGCTAAACCTGCTCCAATAACTAATACAGCAAGTAAAATTACAACAACTGTTGGATTTATACTACTAGATGCATTTCTTATGGCTCTTTTAGTGGCTTTTTGAGTTTTAATATCCCAGTTTTCTAATTCAGCTTCTATATCAAACTCATCTAAAGTATAGTTTTGATATTTATCCACATCCACTCTTTGGCCTGCTCCAACTAGAACCATCTCATTTGTATCATTAAGGGTAACTTCAACCTCCCCTTCAAATACCTTCACAGTGGAAATGTTGTTATCTTCTTCACAGACAAAGGTAGTCCCCTTTATACCTGCACAGGCTTGGCCCATGGGTATTTCCAGAGATAGGCCCTTAGGTATTCTTTTCAAGTTCATCCAAATATTTCCTGCTATTAATTCTAGCTTTGTTTGTTCTTTTCTTTCTAGATCTAAAATTAAACAAGTATCTGGTGCTATTTCTAAACTTCTCATGTCTTCAAAAGATAAAATAGCCCTACTTCTTCTTGAAACTAATATTAAGTCTCCATGATATAAAGGTGTATCTAAATCCACAAAAACAGCTTGGCCTTGATCATCTTCCCACCCTCTTAAAACTAATACTTCTCCATGTAGGTCCCCAAACTTTACCTTGACATGATTATTTTTTGGATCTGTTGCCTCTTGTATATCTGCCTCTGTCCATTTGCTAGCTTCTTTTTCCCAATCCATCCAAAATTTATGGGATAAACCACTTACTCTGGGTCCCTTATCAAAAACCTTGTTCTTATCATTTTTATCATCTTTCGATTCTTCTTTTACACCATGGCCTATTCTTTTCCATTCATATACATATTGGGTAGCAAGACTTCTGCCATAGAAGAATTTGGTTCTCAATCCTTTTTTGTCTCCTTCTTTACTCCCTGCCCTCATAGTAGCAGTAATGGTTTCATTATATGAGGTTGGTCCACTTAAAGAATATACACCAAATGAGTATTCACCTTTTTCATTTACAAATGAAATATTACCATGAGAGACCGTAGTAGGTGGATAATCCCAAACATCAATATCTGCCTGAAAACTCATACGAAAATGTAGTTTAACTACAGTATTTGTTAAAGTACTTACTTTTACTTTGAGAACAATAGGCACATCAGGATAAATGACAGTGGGAACGCCCTCAACTTGAGCTTCTACAGCTAAAGTACCTGTTTTTCCTTCACCATAGTAGTCTTGTCCTGTGTAGGTTGTAGATGCAGAATATCTACCACGGGAATAGCTTTGGGTGTAAGCATAAGCCTCGTGCTCAATTATTTCATCTTCATAGTCCACAATATCCACTAATACCCAAGCAAATTCACCATCACTAGACTGAGTCTTTGCAGCTTGATAAAAAGGGAGGATAAGAAATAGGATTAGAAATCCAGAGAAAATTCTAAGAGTCTTTGTTTTCATGGCTTTGTCCTCTTTTTTATTAAATTTTGATAATTGGCTGTGGCAAAGAGTTAGTCTGCACACATTTGCATTATATCAGATTTTTATAATTATTATCAATACCACTGGCAAGCCTAGCATTTTATATATCTTTGCAAGTATGAAAATGCTATAATATTAACATGTCAAAAACCCTAAATATTGGAGGAAAATTATGTATTGCAAACACTGTGGCACTCTTATCAATGAAAATTCTCGATTTTGCACTAATTGTGGCCAAGTTATCCAAGTAAAACCAATTTGCAAATCTTGCAAAGGTCCTTTGGAGGCTGAAGATAAATTTTGTCCTACTTGTGGAACTTCTGTCTTATCTACAAGCCCACAAGTTCCTTTACAAGAAAAGCCACTTGCACAAAATGTAACTACAAGTTCTACTTATCTTCCACCCCTTTTGAATCCAAAAGATGTAAGACCACCTAAAAGAAGCAAAAAATTACTATTAATTCCCTTAGTGGCAATAATACTTATTGTTAGTATTATTTTAGGAATAACCTATCTTCCAAGTTTAGTCGGTCCTCTTTTCAAGGATAAGGTATATGCTACAAGCCAAGGCAAGGTAAAAAAAGGAAGTACAGCCACCGTGGATTATGAAGCACCAATAGCTAATGTCCAAGGAATTTCTATTGATTTTAGCAATTTGCTACCTGAAGATGAGCTTGTTTTAGAGGTAAGTCCCATAAGCAATGCAACCGACCAGGGACTAGGAAAGGCTTTGGTGTCTTACAGGATAACTGCAGATAATGAAGAGTACTCTGAATTTGATGGGATTGTCACAATTACAATTCCTATAAATATGGAAAAATATGAGGATATTGATATTTGTGCAGCCTACTTTGATGAAGAAGCACAAAGATGGATTCCCTTACCTCATGAGACTTTAAAAGAAAGTGATGAGGTAAGAATATATACAAATCACTTTACTGATTTTTCTGTTTTTAAGCTAACTGGTTCAGGAACACGTTTTACAACCGCTGCCGTAAACCTTACCGTAATTCAAGACTTTTTAAGAACCACTGATTATGAAAATATATATGGACACTTAAAAGCAGGCAATACTCCCCTTGAATCTGATTTTGTAACAATGGGCCTTGAATTTATGAGTTTTACTTCAACCGCCTACGATGCAAAAATTACCATGTCAACAATTACAAAAGGCCTTCCCTTAAGCGAAGTAAATAAACTAAGTAGTGCTCTAACAAAAATTGGGTTTGGCATTGTTCTTCTAAAAGCAGGATATGAATATTTTGTATTAGACAGTAGTGACAAAGCTGCATATACACTTTTGATGGGACTTACTGAACTGGGAATTTTTATGGCAGCTGGAGCTATAGGAGGACCTGTTGCAGCAACTCTTGCCTTTACTGCTTGGGGAACCCTATTTATTGCAAATACTTTTTCTTCTTACTTCAATTCAAAGGATATTGAAACAGCTATAAAAACTCAGCAAGAGTTTGTAGATAGTCAATACCTCTATTGTATCAATGTTAGAAGTAAGGCAAAAAGTGGCTCTTGGTATTATAGGTACAATTCACCAGTTTACTCAGGATCTGGCTCAGGCTGGATAGCCTTCAAAGCAGGTAGTGATGCTGATTGGTTAAGACTATTTAAAAAATTATATGAGTTGAATAAGAATGACCCTTATGCTTTTATGGCCGCAGTAGAGTCTGCAGTAGATTTATATCATCAGTTATGGTCAAGAACTCCTGCAAACGTTAGAGGAAACCAATGGAGAGGTTATGATGATCCTATGTACAATGTTAAATATCCTTCTCTTTCTGCAAATGATGAGTTAAAGGTTACAGCAACAATAAGGGAAAATCTTAGAAAAAGATTAACTCCAATCATTTCTAATTTTAAAAAGGAAATCCACCTAACCATGATGGTTGCCTACTGCAATCAACTCGAAGAAGTTGCAGCAGACTTTAATAAAGAGATTTCTTTTGCTCTAGTGTCTGAAAACAATGATGATTTTTATGAAAACTACAAAAATTCTGTTTTTAGATTTGCCGTACCAGATGAAATGCTCAAGGGCTTTTCAGAAGTAGATGAAGCCAAGTGGTCCAATCGCTGGAGATTCCCGTCAGCAAAAAAAGATGAAACTCTACTATTAGATGCAACATTTTTAGGATACTTTCTTGCAGGCTCTCCAACTACTCTAAATATTTTTAATTCAAGCTCTTCTTTGAGAAATAATACTCCTGACCAAACTGTAGACTTTAAACTTGAAAGACCTAATACAACCATAGTTATACCAGAAATATATCCTAATTTTTCAGAGATTCTTGGCGTATATGAAAACGGCACCCTAGTCTATGAAGATATCTTTATTTCTGAACCTCTAAGAATTGCATTAGATAATGCTATAAAGAATTGGAGTGATGACGACGACGCAGGCTGTGAAATGTCAGAAGTAAAGGCAAATCTCTTAGGTGAGATTAACACTGACACCATGACTATTTCAGGATCATCTGGTAGTGGATATATAAGTTTTGCAGAAAACTATGATGATTACGAAACTATTGGATTTACATACAATGAGAATAAAGGAGAGCTAATATTTACTAGTAGTAATGTTCGTGGCAAGCTGACAGCCTCATATTCTGCAGGGAATACTGGAGTGATAATAAGAGGGATGATACGAAGTACTGAAGAAGGATTTGGCTTTAACATGTTTTATATTGACACTAGAATAAACTTTGAGAAGCCTCTTAAATAATGAAACCTACGATTAGTATTTTAAACTACATTATAAGCTCCTATAGACTTTTTGCAGTTCTAGCAACACTAATAGGGCTTGTGCTACTTACAATTAACCTTAGAAAGAATAAGGTGGATATGAAAAAAATTCTTCTTCTTTTTATTCCACTTATTCTTTTTTTCTTTTTAGGGGCAAGATTTTTTAATGTCTTTTTAAATCCCAAAGCCTATGAAACTATATCCTTTTTCAAACTAGACTTTGCAGGCTTATCCATATATGGAGGCTTAATCGGAGCTTTGATTGCTATATCTCTATGGACCTTCATATTTAAAATACCCTTGTGGGAAAGTTTAGATGCCTGTGTTTTTCCCGCTGGCATAGCTTTTATTCTGGCAAGGATTGGTTGTTTTTTAAATGGTTGTTGTGGAGGTAAAATTACTAGCAGTAAACTTGGAATCATATATCCCCATCTAAAAGACCTACCAAAACCTTTTAGCCTTCCAGTTTGGCCAACTCAATTATTTGAACTTTTTGCAACTCTTTTAATCCTTACTCTTCTAGTATTTATTAATAACAAAAAAATAAAGCTACCTTCAGGTAGTAAATTTTTAGTCTTCTCTTTTCTTTTTTCCTTAGCTAGGTTGTTAATCCTTCCCTATAGAAGGCTTCCCTATTCTAATATAATAGTAAACTGGCTCTATCCAGGCTTTTATCTTTTCTTTATAATTCTATCTTTGACTCTTTTTATCTACAGAATGATAAAACATAATGAAAGTGAACAAATACAACGAAATAATATAGAAGATAGAAATTAGAAGAGAGAAATTAGAAGATAGAAAAATAATCTAAAAAAAAAGTTAATTAAGGTATTAGACTTTTTTGTATCTTTTGTTTACTCTTTATTTGAAAAATAATCCTGAGCAAGGATTGCGTATCTTACGCTGTCAGAAAGTCCTTGATTACTTATTTGATCTTGTTCCATGGTTCCTTCATATTTTAGACCACACTTTATCATTACTTTGCCTGAATTTATATTTCTCGGGTCATGGCTTGACTCAATTCTATTAACCCCAACCTCTTCAAAAAAGAACTGGATAAGTGCACTAAGTGCTTCAGAAGTATATCCTTTATTCCACCATTTTCTGCCAAGAGCATAACCCATATGGACCATTTTAATATCATCATCTTTACCCACTGCAGCAATACTCCCTATGGGTTCACCAATTTCTTTAAGAACTATAGCCCAGCTATAGTGGTCTAGATTTTTGTACAACAAAAGCCAAGACTCTATTACTGCTTGGGAAACAGATGGGTCTGCATGGGGAGGCCAGGTTAAAAACTTTGTTACCTCTAGATCTCTTGCCCAATTTAAAAACATAGGCTTAGAACCCTCTATTGAAAAAGGACGAAGAATAAGTCGTTTTGTTTCAATAATTACGCTACCTTTGTGATTCAATAAATTCTCCTACATGATATCACTAATATCAACATCTTGATCTTGACTGTCAATTCTAGCAATTTTATTTAAGAAATTGGTTATGGGCTTTCTAAAGATAATAACAAGAACTGTAAATACAACAGAAAAGACAACTAGAAATACTGTCTGCTCAGTTGTCCATTTTAAAAGACCATCTCCCAAAAGAGAGACTGTCAAGGTAAAAGGTATTCTTGCCACTAAAGCAAGTATCAAAAAAACTCTAAAGGGAAGATTAACTATGCCTGCAACATAACATAATAAATCATCAGGCAAACCAGGCAAGACAAAGGCTAAAAGAAAGAAAACTGCTCCATTTCTTTTTACAAATTCTACTACCTTTTTAGTATTTTTTCTTCCTGCCAATTTTTCAGTTAAAGGTTCTCCAAAAGCCTTACCTAGCATGTAGGCTGTAAGAGATCCTAACACTGTAGCCAAATGATTAATGAAAAAGCCCTTCCAAACTCCAAAGAGCAAGCCACCCATAAAATGGATTAATTGGCCCGGAATTGGTGCTATAACCACCTGCAAATATGAAAGGGCAAAGAAAATCCAGGGACCTAAGGCCCCTTTTCCTTTAATATATCTTCTTAAGGCTTCTCCGTTAAATTGAAAGATTAGAAAAAGCTCTCTTCCAAGATCTGTAAGTAAAAAAATGATAAGAGCAACAATCGCAGCTATTACTAAAGATATCTTAAGATTTCTTTTGCCTTTTTTACTTAACTTCATCTTGTACACCAGATATCATATCCATCAACATTGTTCCATATTTTACATAGGAATCAAACAAGAGTTGATCATCATCATTCTTTTTGTCATCTCCTAAATGAACAATTGCAGAAACATGAGGCTCGATTGAAATGATACCATCGTACTTGTCTTCATTAAGCAAAATTTTCAAAACATCTTTAACTCTAGATTCTCCTTCTCCAACAAATCTAAATTGATTTTCTCGACCTGGAGTTGCCAAAAGAGAATCTTTAATATGTACATAGTCAATGTTTCCTCTTAGTTTTTGGAAAAATCCCATTACATCCTCATAAGCATAAGCTGTCACATTTCCAGTATCATATAAAAGTACAAAGTTAGGACTATTGACCTCTGCTTTTAATTCCAGCATATTTTCAGGGCTTTCACCACCCCAGCCAGTGCAGTTTTCATGGGCTAAAATAACATCATATTCTTCTGCCATTTTTGCTAACTCTTTGCTTCTTCTAATTGTTTCTTTTTTTGTAAATACAGGATCCTTATCATCCTGGATCCAGGACATTATTCTTGTATATTTAACACCTAAAGACTTCATTCTTTTGGCTGCAACCTTTAGGTCTTCTTTGTCTATATTAAAATCACCACGGATATTTCTGCTCCAATTACCTATTGCAGATGCAAATCCCACAACTGTCATTTCCTTTTCTTCAATAATTCTTCTAACCTTATCGAATTCTTCATCTGTAAATTTAGTTGTTGAAGGATTAACACCATTATGATTTCTTAACTCTAAAGTGTTCCAACCCAAAACCTTATGTGCCTTTATTTGAGTCTCAATGTGTTTACCCGCCTCATCACTAATTCCGGTAATAATCATTTTTTTATCCTTTCTAAGCTTCTCTTATTTCTTCTAAAAGACCATCGCTCCACAATTTTTCCAGATTGTATTTTTCTCTAGATTCTTTATCGAATATATTTACTACAATATCCTTACAATCTATTAAAATCCATCTTGCTTGTTCATATCCTTCTCGAGGAAGATTGACTGATAGTCCCAGCTCTTGTGCTAAATCCACTACATCATCTGCTAACGATTTTCTATGTCTATTGCTGGTCCCGCTACATATGATAAAAAAGTCTGTCAAAGTGGTAATATTCTTTACATCTATAGCCACTATTTCTTTTGCCTTTTTCTCTGTTAATAAATCAACTATACTTCTTTTTATTTTTTCTGTGTCCAAATAATATCTCCTTTTTTCTAATTATATAGTAATTATCAATTAATTGTATAGATGTTTTGATTATATCCTATATGGAGGGAAATAAGAAATTGTTCTTGGAGCTAGCGATAGTTTTTTTGATTAAAAGCTTAACAATGCTATAATATCCCATAGGAGATTTATTATGACTACTGATTTAAAAGCTCTATTAATTTTTATTGCCTCTTTTGTAATTCAATCTTTTGCCTATTGGGGAACTCAATTTTTTGCTAAAAATCCAAATATTATAGGAAATAAAATAGATGAAAAAATTCCATTTCTACCCATATTTATATATCCCTATGTTGCTTGGTATATTTTAATTCCCCTTGTTCCCTTTGCTTTGTATATGTATTCTATCGAAAACTTTGCTATTTACATGATGGCTTTGACTATAAATAATATTGTGTCTGGTATTATTTATTTAATATATCCAACCACCTTTGACAGAAAAGATCCAAAAGGAGATTCCTTTTCAGTGAAACTAGTTTTGCTAGTCTACAAAAATGATACTAAGATACTCAGTTGTCTACCTAGTCTGCACTGTGCTTTGTCTGTGCTTTTTATTATTGCAACCTTGTATGCAAATTCTTTACCTTTAGTTTATAAGATTTCTTTCTTGGTAATATCCATCTTGGTTATTCCAGCTACAGTCTTTGTAAAACAACATGTGCTTGTAGATATTATTGCAGCTATACCTATAGCAATAATTTCTTGGTATGTAGCACTAGCTATTGGTGCTGAAAGATTTCTTGCTTTTTTTAAATTTTAAATATCTTGTATTCTTATATTTCTCATGATATTATCAATCTGATAGCAACTATCAATTTGAAAGAAGAAAAGGATGCAAGAAAAAACAAGTCATTACAAAACTACACAGAAAGAAACCTTTTTAAGTTTTTTTAAAGAGCAAGCTAACAGCTGCTTTTCATCTAAGCAGGTTGTCTTAAGCATGGAAAATCAGATGGGTCCAGCCACAGTCTATCGCTATCTTTCTAGGTTTACAAAAGAAGGTATACTTACTAGGTTTATTGGAGATGCTGATGGAAGAGTCTACTACAAGCTAAGCGAATCATCTGAAAGCCCCCAGCATGTTCACCTTCAATGCGTTTCTTGTTCTAAATTAATACATACAGATTGTTCATATTTTATAGAGTTAGAAGACCATATAAAAGAATCCCATTCTTTTAATATGGATCTTACAAAGACTGTTTTCTTTGGTCTTTGTGAAGACTGCAACTCTAAGGGAGAAGAAAAATGAGAAAAATAATTATATTTATATTACTAATAGCCTTAGTTTTATCCTTAAGTAGTTGTGGTATAACAAAGTTAGTTAAATCTGACAAACTTACAATTGTTACTACAATTTTCCCAGCCTATGATTTTGCCCTTCATGTAGGAGGAGAAAAGGTGGAAGTAGTCCAGCTTTTACCAGCTGGTATGGAAAGCCATACCTATGAACCAACCGCTAAGGATATAATCTTTTTAAGCGAAGCTGACCTTTTTATATACAACGGTGGAGAATCTGACGCTTGGGTTGATATCATTTTGGACTCTCTTGAAAGTCCAATTAGAAGTATAAAGATGATGGACCAGGTTGAGCTAAAATTTGAATTTGGTCATGACCATGAATATGATGAGCATGTTTGGACCTCTTTAAGAAATACCATTACTATTATTGAAAGTATAAAAAATGCTCTAGTAGAAATTGATGAAGAAAACAAAGACTACTATGAGTCTATGGCAAATAGCTATATTGAATCTATTTCTTCTTTAGATCAAGAATTTGTTGACTTTTTTGAAAGCTATAATGAGCCTCTTATCTTTGCAGATAAATTTCCTTTCTTGTATATGTCTGAAGATTATGGTTTTGAATATCTAGCAGCCTTTCCTGGATGTGGTCATGAGACTGAGCCAGATGCAAGAACCATTGCTAACATAATAGATACAGTTAAGATGCTTTCTATTCCCTATATCTTTCATATTGAAATGTCAAATTTAAGCATAGCAAATGGTATAAGTGATTCTACAGGAGCTAAAATGGCTCTCTTTCATTCAGCCCATAATGTAAGTAATGCAGAAAAGAAAAACCAGGTTACTTATCTTTCTATTATGGAAAACAACTTAATAACCCTTAAGGAGGTTCTTAATGGAAGCCTTGATTAGTTGTAATGATATTAGTGTTGCCTATGATAGCAAGGAAGTTTTAACAGATTTATCCTTTGAGATAAATGAAGGAGACTATTTGTGTATAGTTGGTGAAAATGGCTCTGGAAAAAGCACCTTGGTTAAAACCTTACTTTCTTTAAAACAACCTTCTAAAGGAAAAATTCTCTTTTCTCCTAAGCTTAAAAGAGATCAGATAGGTTATCTACCTCAAAGAACTCAAATTCAGTCTGATTTTCCTGCCTGTGTTTGGGAAATTGTTTTGTTAGGCTGCATTAACAAAAACAAAGCTTATCCCTTTTATACAAAAGCCCAAAGAGAACTAGCCCAAGACACTCTTGAGACCTTGAGGATATCTGAACTTAAAAAAAGATCCTTTAAGGAACTATCTATAGGACAACAACAAAGAGTCTTAATGGCAAGGGCCCTTTGTGCAACAGAGCATCTTTTGTTTGCAGATGAACCGGTATCTGGTTTAGACCCTTTAATAACTACCCAGTTGTATGAGGTTTTAAAGACTATAAATGATACAGGTATTACGGTAGTTACTGTTTCCCATGATATTAAAAGTGCTGTTCGATACGCATCTCATATACTGCATTTAAAAAATGAAGCCCTGTTTTTTGGAAGTAAAGATGATTATTTAAAAACTTCATTGGCAGAAAAATATATTGGAGAAGATAAATGTTAGAATCTATTATTAAAATGTTTTCATATTCCTTTCTAGTAAGGGCTTTTGTTGCTGGAACCTTAATATCCTTATGCGCCTCTCTTTTAGGGGTCAACCTAGTTTTAAAAAGATACTCCATGATTGGTGATGGTCTTTCTCATGTGGGCTTTGGAGCGCTGGCCATTGCTACTGCTTTGAATGTAGCACCTTTAAGTGTAGCTATCCCTGTGGTTATAGCTGCTGCATTTTTACTTTTACGAATAACAGAAAGCAGTAAAATTAAGGCTGATGCTGCAATAGCCCTTATTGCTACAGGTGCAATTGCTATAGGTGTAATGGTTATTTCCATGTCCTCAGGTATGAATGTGGATGTTTTTAACTATATGTTTGGAAGTATATTAGCCATGAATAAATCTGATATGGCCCTTTCTGTGACCTTATCTATTGTTGTTATTCTAGCCTATTTAGGTTTTTACAATAAAATATTTTCCATTACTTTTGATGAATCTTTTGCAAAGGCCACTGGTTTAAGAACCGACCTTTTCAATATGTTAATAGCTTTACTAACTGCTATTACAATAGTACTAGGAATGAGATTAATGGGTTCTCTTTTAATTTCAGCTATTATAATATTTCCTTCCTTATCTGCTATGCGAGCATTTAAAAGCTTCAAGGGAGTTACCATAGCTGCGGCCCTTATATCTGTTTTTTCATTTATAAGTGGGATTACCATATCATATTTCATATCTACACCCACCGGTGCTTCGGTGGTTTTAGTGAATATATTCTGTTTTTTAATTATGACTCTTGTTGGATTTATTAGAAGAAAAAAAGCTTACATCTAAGCCTTTTTAAAATCCTTCTGTTTGAAAGTCTCTTTTTTTAGCCCTAAAATATTCCAGTGCGGCTACTGTGTCTGGAAAAAGAGTTTCTTCTTTTGATATTATGTAAGATACTGTTCCACTTAAACTTAGTTCAATAGCTGCATCTATATCTGTAACTAAGAGCTTTCTAAGTTTGTTAACATTTCTATATTTTCTTCCTTTTTCTGTGGCGTCTGCAATAAAGACTATTTTTTCAAGCATGGTCATTTCAGGTCTACCAAAGGTATGGTAATAAATAGCGTAGAGGATTTCTTCATCACATATACCTTAGTATTCACAAGCAATAACTGCAGCACAAGGTCCATGTAGAATGTTTTTGTTGTGATATTCTCTTTCGATGAAAATACCTGAGCTTTCTAAAAGAGCCACCATATCCTTAATTTCCATCTCTTTTGCGATGTCATGAAAAAGAGCTGCCACATATGCTTTTCTTGGATCTGCATTGTATTGTTCAGCTAAGGACACAGCTAAATCCATAACATTCTTTACATGTTTTCTTCGTTTAGGCTCATAGCTCTCCAATATTTCTTGTTCATCTTCTTTGCTTATATATTCCATTTTCCTTTATATAATCATATACTTTTTTATCAAGCATACTCCTTGCTGCTTCGGGCTCATCTACCAAAGCCTTTTTAATATGAGTTGATGAAATATCTGCTACTTTCCTTTGATCCCAAATTATTTTTGCATAATGCTCTTTTTCCATTTGTTTAATCTTTTCTTCTACCATATCGTCTGAAAAGCCAATTCTATTAAATACCAAAAAGGTGGATAGCTTGAAAAACTCTGGATATTCCCTCCAACTATAAAGTTGAAATAGAGTATCTGCTCCAATAATATATATTAAATCTTCTAATTGTTTATATTCTCTTTTTATTTCTCTTATGGAATCAATTGTATAAACTATGCCATCACGTTTGTATTCTAAATCAGATGCTATTAGTTTATCATATTTTTCTAATGCCAAACAGAGCATGGCAAATCTATCTTGGTTACTTGCTATTTGTTCATTATCCTTGTGTGGAGGATTACCGCTGGGTGTTAAAAGTACGAAGTCACAGTAATCCAAGGCATATTCTGCCATTTGTACATGAGCACGGTGTACTGGATCAAAAGTAGCACCTAAAATGCACAGTTTCATTTTCTTCCAATATCTTTCCTAAAGTGCATATCCTTAAATTGCACTCTTTCAATATTTTTATAGACCTTTTTCATTGCTTGGTCTATTGTATCGGCTTTTGCAGTTAAGGACAATACCCTACCTCCATTTGTTACAATCCGACCCTTATCTTCTTTTGTTCCCATATGATAAAGAGTCAAGCTTGAATCATCCAGTTTATCTAATCCACTTATTTCATAGCCCTTAACAAAGTCTTGTGGATAACCTTTACTTGCTAATACAACTGTAACTGAGGCTAAATCCTCCCATTGAATATGAAGGTCATCCAATCTTTCATCAATAATAGCTTCAAAAATATCAAGCAAATCTGTTTTCAGAAGAGGCATTAAGGCTTGTGTTTCAGGATCTCCAAATCTAGCATTGTACTCAATAACCTTAGGTCCATTTTGAGTAAGCATCATTTGAAAGTATATAACTCCTTTAAACTTTCTTCCTTCTTGGGCTAATGCATTAATTGTGGGTATGAATATATTTTCAACACAATAGCTCTCAATGTCAAGGGTATAATTTTTACTTGGGCTAAAAGCACCCATTCCACCAGTATTTAGCCCCTTATCTCCATCAAAAACTCTTTTATGGTCTTGGCTTGATGGCATAGTGCTTATTGTTTTACCATCAGTAAAGGCTAAGACGGTAACCTCAGGTCCTTGTAAAAACTCTTCAATTATGATGGTGTGGCCTGATTTACCAAAGACTTCATTTTTCATCATATCAAAGACTGTATCTTTAGCTTCTTGTTTACTATTACAAATTAAAACACCCTTACCTAAGGCCAGGCCGGATGCTTTTATTACAATGGGATACTTAGAGTTTTCTAAGAATTCTAGGGCCTTTTCGTAATTATCAAAAATCTCAAAGTCTCCTGTGGGGATACCATACTTTTTCATAAGATTTTTAGCAAAAGCTTTGCTGCTTTCAATCTCAGCTGCCCTTGCAACTGGTCCAAAGGCTCTAATTTTTCTTTCATTTAGGGCATCTACAAGACCTAAAGCCAAAGGATCGTCTGGGGTAACCACAACTAAATCCACTGGATCTTTTTCTAAATACTCTAAAATCTTATCTATTTCTTTTGTTCCTATGTTTACACAGGTGGCTATTTCAGAAATACCAGCATTGCCTGGCATAGCAATGATAGTAGAAATTCTTTTGCTTTCTTTTAACTTGCTTATAACGGCGTGTTCTCTTCCACCACCACCAATAACTAATACCTTCATTTCAAACCTTTCTTAATGTAAAAAGTGTCTAATTCCTGTAAATATCATGGCAATTCCCAATTCATCTGCCCTTTGTATAACCTGTTTATCAGCTATGGAACCACCTGGTTGAATTATACAGTCAACCTTTGCTTTACCTGCTTCATCTACCACATCCTCAAAGGGGAAAAAGGCATCTGATGCCATAACCGAGCCTTTAGCCTTTTCTCCAGCTTGGTTTAGGGCAATCTTAGCAGCCCCTATTCTAGAGGTTTGGCCAGGACCTACTCCTATAGTAGCTAAATCTTTAACCAAAACTATGGCATTGGACTTAACATGCTTACATACAGCCATGCCAAAGATAGCATTTTCAATTTGTTCTTTTGTAGGTTGTTTTTTTGTTACAACCGTAAAAGTGGACATATCCACCACATTGTGATCTTTACTTTGAACCAAAAGACCACCATTAACCTTTTTCATTACTACTTCGTTATCTGCCCTATGCATAATATCTTCTAATAGTAAAACTCTAAGGTTTTTCTTTTTCTTTAAAACCGCAAGGGCTTCATCCTTGTAATCTGGGGCGATAACAATCTCTAAGAATATTTCATTTAGTTTTTCTGCTGTAACCACATCAACAGTTCTATTAAAAGCAACTATTCCACCAAAGATGGAAACAGGGTCTGACTCATAAGCCTTCATATAAGCTTGATATACATTATCTCCCAAACCAACCCCACATGGATTAGCATGTTTTACAACTACACAACATGGCTTATCAGGAAATTCTTTTAAAACAGATAGTGCTCCATCAGTATCATTAATGTTATTAAATGAAAGCTCCTTACCATGAAGCTGAATGGCATCCACAATAGTTCCTTTTGTTTTGCCAGAGTCCTTGTAAAAAGCTGCTTTTTGATGAGGATTTTCTCCATATCTCATAACTTGTTTCTTTTCAAAAGAAAGGGTTAGGGTATCTGAAAATGTAAATTCTTCATTTAACTTATTAAAATAGTCAGCAATCATAGAGTCATAATATGAGGTGTGTTCAAAAACCTTTGTTGCCAGATATTGCTTAGTTTCTAAAGAAATCTCTAGGTTTTCTTTTAATTCATTAATAACCTTATCATAGTCTTGTGGGTCGGTTATAACTGATACACTTTTATAGTTTTTGGCCCCAGACCTAAGCATAGCAGGACCACCTATATCTATATTTTCAATTATCTCATCATGAGTAGCATTTTTCTTATTTAGAGTTTCTTTAAAGGGATAGAGGTTGATTATCAACATGTCTATTGGATTAATTTCTAATTCTTTCAAGGTATCCATATGGGACTTTTCTTCTCTTTTTGCCAAAAGCCCAGCATGAACATTGGGATGAAGGGTTTTTACCCTACCTTCTAAGCATTCTTTAAAGCCTGTTATGTCCTCAACTGACATAACCTTTATGCCATTTTCTGAAAGAACCTTGCTTGTGCCTCCTGTGGATATTATTTCAAAACCTAGATCTTGAAGATTTTTTGCAAATTCAACAATTCCACTCTTGTCACTAACACTAATCAATACTCTTTTAACCATACCTTCTTCCTTTACACAAAACATATATTTTCTTGGCCAAATCTTATATCTACTACATCATCTTTTTTGGCCACATATCCTATTTCAAAAACAGGACTCTCTAATTTTTCTTTAATTAAATCTACATACTCTTTTTCAACTACCAGTATCATGCCGATACCCATGTTAAAAGTAGAGAACATATCATCTTGGGAAACCTTACCTTCTTTGCTTATAAGGTCAAATATTTTTGGTATGTCCCAAGAGCCCTTTTTAACAACCGGTGTCAAACCTTTATCTTCCATGAAAAGCCTAGGTATATTTTCTACAAAACCACCACCAGTTATGTGACTTATCCCCTTAATTTTACAAATTTCTTTTATAGCCTTTACATCTTTAACATATATCTTAGTTGGCTCTAACAATAATTCTCCTATGCTTTTATCAAAGCCAGGATATTTTTTAGACAAACTTTTACTATCATCTCCAAATATTTTTCTAACTAGAGAAAATCCATTACTGTGCACTCCAGATGAACCTAGGCCTAAAAGAACATCTCCTTCTTCAATAGCAGAACCATCAATTATGTCAGGCTTATTCACCACACCTACACAAAAGCCTGCAATATCATATTCATCAGTTTTGTAAAAACCTGGCATTTCTGCGGTTTCTCCTCCTACAAGGGCACACTGTGATTGAATACAGCCTTCTGCTACACCTTTTACAATTTGCTCAATGATATGGGGATAGTTTTTACCGCAGGCAATATAGTCTAAGAAAAACTGAGGATCTGCACCCTGGCAAATTACATCATTAACACACATGGCTACAGCATCAATACCTATTGTGTCATGGATTTCCATCGAGTGGGCTAATTTTAACTTTGTACCAACCCCGTCAGTACCTGACACAAGGACTGGTTTGGGATATTTTTCTAAATCCAGTTGAAAAAGTCCAGAAAAAGAGCCTAGACCCCCTAGAACTCCAGGAATAAGGGTTTTTTCAATGTGTTTTTTAATAAGTTTTACCGACTCATAACCTGCAGTTACGTCTACACCTGCTTGTTTATAGGCGTTTTTCATTGCTTATCTCCTTCTTCTTTAGGTATTTCTGTAGGATAATTACCTGTAAAACAGGCTGTGCAAAAATCTAAATTTGAGCAACTAGGTGCTTTTTTAATTCCTTCAAAGCTTATATATTCCAAACTATCTGAACCAATTTCTTGGCGTATTCTTTCTTTGTTTCCTAAACTAGCTAAAAGTTGTGCTCTACTAGAGGTATCAACTCCATAATAGCAAGGATACTTATATGGAGGGGAACCCACCCTTAAGTGAACTTCTTTCGCTCCAGCATCTCTAAACATCTTTACTAGGACCTTGGTTGTGGTTCCTCTAACAATTGAGTCATCTATTAGTATTACTCTTTTTCCTTTAACCTCTGTTTTTATGGGATTAAACTTTATTTTAACTGCCATTTCCCTGCTGTTTTGCTGGGGAGCTATAAAGGTTCTTCCCACATACTTATTCCTTAAAAGACCTAAGGCCAAAGGAATATTGCTTTCTTGGGCATAACCCATAGCCATATCTACTCCTCCATCAGGCACACCAATAATTACATCGGCATCCACAGGAAATTCCTTTGCTAATATTCTACCAGCATTTACTCTGGCATCATGGGTAGCAGCGCCATCTATAATACTGTCTGGTCTTGCAAAATACACATACTCAAAAATACATAAACTAGATTTCTTGTTGTTGGCAAGCATTCGAGACTGTATCCCCTTGGAATCAATCATAACCAGTTCACCTGGTAGAACGTCTCTTACAAACTCTCCTCCAACTGCATCTATAGCAGCGGATTCACTGGCAACAATGTATGTTGAATCTTCTATCTTGCCAATGCACAAGGGTCTAATTCCCAAGGGATCTCTAAAGGCTATTAAATATCTGGGAGTTATCATGGATATGGCATAGGCACCTTTTATATGCTCTAGCATATGCTCAACTGCATCTTCAATATGCTCACTACTAATCCTATACTTTGTTAAAAGTGCAGCCATAACCTCTGTATCATTTTGTGTATGAAACATATAGCCTGCCTCTTCTAACTCTTTTCTTAGTTGATTGGCATTTATGATTCTTCCATTTTTTGCTATAGCCATATAGCCACTTATATATTTTAGAACCAGGGGCTCTATAAAACCTGCTGAAAGATTTCCAGCAGAAGAATATCTCACATGACCAATTCCTGCATCTCCAGGAAGGGTATCAAGATTTTCAGCAGTAAAGATTTCGGGAACCAAACCCTTAGCCTTATACCACTCAATAACCTCTTTGTCTCTTACAGCGATTCCAGCACTTTGCTGGCCCCTGTGTTGTAATGCATAAAGACCATAATAGATGGTCTCTGCAATGTTGATCTTTTTATCTGTTGAATAAACTGCAAAAACTCCACTCATTTTTTGCTCTTACCTAATTCCTTATCTTTATTTCTTGTTTGCTCGTCCATTTGAGCCTTAAACTCATCTAATTTTGAAGCTAGCTTTTCATCAGAAAGAGCTAGAATTTGACTTGCTAAAATAGCTGCATTCTTAGCCCCATTAATGGCAACCGTTGCAACAGGGACACCAGATGGCATCTGTACTGTGGATAAAAGAGAATCCATTCCTCCTAGATCGCTTGTCTTTACAGGAATACCTATAACTGGAAGGCTGGTTTGTCCTGCCATAACCCCTGCTAGATGGGCAGCCTTGCCTGCAGCAGCGATAATTACTTTGAAACCATCCTTTTTTGCATTAGTAGCCAGTTCTGTAGCAAGAGCTGGAGTCCTATGGGCTGAACAAATTCTGACACTGTAACTTATACCCATTTCATCAAAAAAAGCTAGTCCTTCTTCAACTACCTTGTAATCACTGTCACTTCCCATAACTACTAGTACTAACATATCTTATCCCCTTCTCATTAAAAAAGCAGTTCTAAGCAACTGCTCCATAAAAACTCTCAACATGGTATAGTTGCCCATAATCCGGTTTAAGGTGTCCGGCAGATATTTCACGGTTTTTACCATGAAAAATACGAGCATTGCAAGGTAACATTTTACCACCGATTTTCCAGATTTGTCAATGAAAGTCGGGCCTATCTCCCATTTTTTCCAGCTCTTTGTCACCTTTTCAAGACCTTTAATATATTAAGCAAATTTCTAGCTTTTTTCTTTGTATTTAATCTTTTGTATTTATTAACAAGTCTAAGTCCCATAATTATTGCAAAAGAAATAGATATGTTTTAAACTAGAACAAGCGAAAGGGTGATACTATGACTAATTATTTTTCTATCGGAATAGACTTTGGAACACTTTCAGGAAGAGCACTTTTAGTGGACTTAACACAGAAAAAAGAGGTAGATTCAGAGGTTTTTAACTATCCCCATGGGGTTATGGAGTCTAGCTTACCAGATGGAACAAAATTGCCATCAGACTTTGCTCTTCAAGATCCTAATGACTACTTAGAAGTTTTATCTAATACCATACCGGTAATTTTAAAAAGAAATAATATTAAACCAGAGCAGGTTGTGGGAATAGGAATTGATTTTACTGCTTGTACTATGTTGCCCGTAGATGAATCTGGCCAACCCCTCTGCTTTAAAGAAGAATACAAATCTAATCCTTATGCTTATGTTAAGCTGTGGAAGCATCATGCTGCTCAAAAGCAGGCTGATAGAATTAACCAACTTGCCAATGAAAGAAAAGAAAAATGGATTGAACGTTATGGCGGTAAAATCTCATCAGAATGGTTTTTTCCTAAAATCTTAGAAACCTTGGAAAATGCTCCTAAAGTCTATGAAGATACCTTTAGGTTTGTTGAAGCAGGAGACTGGGTAGTTTGGATGCTAACAGGCAATGAAACTCACAATGCTTGCATGGCTGGATACAAGGCCATATGGCATAAAAAAGATGGTTTTCCCTCTAAAGACTATTTCAAGGCCCTAGATCCACGGATGCAAAACATTATTGGAAGTAAAGTTTCAGACAAAATTATGCCTATGGGGGCTAAAGCAGGAAGTATTAATGGATATGCCTCCGCTTTAACATCCTTAAAAGAGGGTACAGCTGTTGCAGTAAGCAATGTAGATGCCCATGTAGCAATGCCTGCTGTTGGTATTACAAAGGCTGATAAGATGCTTATGATTATGGGAACTTCTACCTGTCATCTAGTCTTAGGTAAGGAAGAAAAGCCAGTAAAGGGAATTTGTGGGGTTGTAGAAGACGGAATAATTGAAGGCTTTTTTGGCTATGAAGCAGGACAATCTTGTGTAGGAGACCATTTTGACTGGTTTGTTAAAAATTGCCTTCCCTATGATTACAAACAAGAAGCTGAAAAAGAAGGTCTAAATCCCCATGCCTATCTACGTAAAAAAGCAGAAATTCAAAAACCAGGAGAAAGTGGCCTTTTAGCTTTGGACTGGTGGAATGGAAATAGGTCTATCTTGGTGGATGTAGATTTAACAGGTGTTATGTTGGGTATGTCCTTGGCTACAAAACCTCATGAAATTTACAGGGCCTTGATAGAGGCTACGGCCTATGGCACCAGAATGATTATTGAAAATTTTGAAAAAAATGGAGTTAAAATTGATTCTCTTTACGCAGCTGGAGGTATAGCTGAAAAAGATAGAATGATGATGCAAATTTATGCTGATGTTACAAAAAGAGAAATCCGCATTTCAGCATCACCCAATGCACCAGCTTTAGGCTCAGCAATTTTTGGAGCCTTAGCAGGAGGTTATTATTCAGATATTGAACTAGCTGCAAAGGAATTAGGGAAAATTAAGGAAGAATATTACTCTCCAAATCCAGAAAACTTTGAAACTTATGATAAACTTTATGCAGAATATGAAATATTGCATGACTATTTCGGGAGAGGAACAAACGACGTCCTTAAGCGTTTAAAAGACCTTAGAGACAGTTAATTATGAATATAATCTCACACTACTTAAAACCTTTAAGAAAAAAGCTTGCTTTTTCTTTGACCACAAAAACCATTGGAACCTTAATGGATCTTCTGATTCCTTGGATCCTGTCTTACATTATTGATAAAGTTATTCCAAGTCAAAATATTAAAAATGTTATCTTATGGGGACTTGCCATGGCTTTATGTGCAGCTCTTGCATTTTTTACCAATGTCTTTGCAAATAGAACAGCTGCCTATGTTGCAAAGGAAACCACAAAAGGCATTAGATATGAATTATATGAAAAAATTTCCTATCTTTCTAATTCTGAAGTAGACCGTTTTACCATACCTACAATTATCTCTAGAATGACCACCGACACTTACACTATCCACCAAATAGTAGGTACCATGCAAAGAATGGGAATTAGAGCCCCCCTATTACTTGTAGGTGGCATAATTGTAACCCTCTTTTTAGACCCAGTTCTTGCCCTTTCTATGATAGCAGTTCTACCTTTTGCTGCCCTATTAACCATTTTTGTATCTAAAAAAGGGGTTAAGATTTACAGAAAAATCCAACTTGCTGTGGACAATATGGTAAGGGTTGTAAGGGAGAATATTACTGGTGTTAGAGTTATAAAGGCTCTTTCTAAGGCAGACCATGAAAGAGAAAGATTTAACAAGGTTAATGAGAACTTAACTAAAAGAGAAAAAAATGCTTCCTTATTAATGGGAGCAATTAACCCTATTATGAGCTTCATTATGAATGCTGGCTTTGTCATAGTTATAGTTATTGGAGCCCATAGGGTAGATGTAGGCACCAGTGAGATAGGTAAAATTATTGCCTTTATGACCTACTTTACCTTAATACTAGGAGCCCTTATGTCTGTTACTAGAATATTTACCATGACATCAAAAGCAGCAGCTTCTTTAGATAGAATTAAAGAGATCTTAGATGCTCCAAAAGAGACAGATTACTATCCAATAGAAGAAGGTGCCCAAAACATAGAAGAAGATATGAGTGATGATATTTCTCATATTGAATTTAAGAATGTGGTTTTTAATTATGAAAGTAGTAAATTTACTATGGATAATATATCTTTTGAAATTCCAAGATATGGAACCCTAGGAATTATTGGAGCTACAGGGTCTGGAAAATCCACTTTAGCCCAATTGTTAATGAGATTTTACGATATAAATGAAGGTCAAATACTGATAAATAACAAGGATATCCGTTATATGAGCTTGTATGAATTGAGGTCCCGCTTTGGCTTGGTCTTTCAAAACGATACTCTTTTCAAAAATACTATAAAGGAAAATATAGACCTGGGTAGAAATATTGATTTAATTGAAATAAAAAAGGCTGCTATCAATGCTCAAGCTGAAAGCTTCATACAAGAAGCTGGCGGTTTTGAGGCTGAGGTAGCAATAAAAGGAATGAATTTTTCTGGTGGTCAAAGACAAAGACTACTTTTAACTAGAGCCCTTGCTTCTAATCCAGAAATCCTAATCCTAGATGATGCATCCAGTGCCCTAGATTACAAAACAGATGCCCTTTTACGTCAAGCTTTAAAGACCCATTACAAGAATTCTACAAAAATAATAATAACCCAAAGAATAAGCTCTATAATGCAGGCTGATAAAATTCTAGTTTTGGATAAAGGTAAAGTTATTGGCTATGGAAGTCATAGTGAGCTTTTAGAAAAATCCAATATTTACAAAGAGATTTCCCAGTCTCAACTAGGAGGTAGTATAAGTGCAAGATAATAAAGAGCAAAACTTAAACAAAAGAGATCGAAAGAAAGTTTTCAAAAGACTACTTTCATATCTTTTAAAATACAAGTTTTTAGTAGCCCTAGCTCTTTTAATGACCATAGCTGCTAATTTTCTTGTGCTTGCTGGACCTTATCTATCTGGTAAAGCCATAGCTGCCATAGAGTTGGGAATAGGAAAAGTAGATTTTAACACTGTATATAAGTATGCTGGTCTTATGTTAAGCTTCTTTGCCCTATCAGCTGGATTGTCCTATCTGCTTACCATTGTAATGGTTAACATAAGTAGAAAAATTACTTTTGGAATGAGAAAAGAAGTCTTTGAAAAGATAACTGCTCTTCCAGTGGGATTTTTTGATACCCACCAAGCAGGAGATATCCTTTCAAGAATCTCTTATGATATTGATGTAATAAATGTATCTCTTTCATCTGATGTAATTCAAATGCTAGCAGGAGTTATAACCGTATTAGGCTCTTTATTAATGATGCTCCTTATATCTAAAGTTCTATCTTTAATCTTTTTAATAACAATTCCTGTCTCTCTTATAGTAACCAAGTTTAGATCTCAAAAGGTTAGACCTCTTTTTTCTAAAAGAAGCAGAAAATTAGGAGAACTCAATGGCTTTACTGAAGAAATGGTTAGCGGACAAAAGACCCTAAAAGCCTACTTAAGAGAAGAATATACAATTGACAACTTTTCTGAATTTAACAATACAGCTGTGGACTCAACCTATGAAGCTGAATACCATGCAGGAGCATTTGGTCCTTCTGTCAACTTCATAAACAACAGCACCCTTACAATGATTAGTGTTTTAGGGGCCCTTCTGTTTTTAGGAGGCCATATCTCTTTAGCCAACATCTCCTCATTTGTTCTTTATTCTAAAAAGTTTGCTGGCCCTATAAATGAAACTGCCAATATAATTGCTGAACTTCAATCTGCGCTTTCAGCTGCAGAAAGAATTTTTAGAATACTAGATGAAATCTCAGAACCTGAAGATAGTGCACAGGCTCTAGAGCTAAATGACCCCCATGGCCATATAGAAATTGAGAATGTGGATTTTTCATATGTTAAAGGAACTCCAGTTTTAAAAGATATTAACTTTGAAGCAAAAGAAGGAACCCTAGTAGCAGTGGTTGGCCCTACAGGTGGAGGCAAGACCACATTAATAAATCTTTTAATGCGCTTTTATGATGTAGATAGTGGAAGCATTCTTTTGGATGAGTTAAAAATAGATAACATTAAAAGAAAAGATTTAAGATTAGCCTACTCAATGGTACTACAAGATACCTGGCTCTTTCATGGAACTGTATACGACAATATTAGGTATGGAAGACCTGATGCAAGTAAAGAGGAAATTATTGCAGCTAGTAAGGCTGCTAACATACATGATTATATAGAAAGCCTTCCTTCTGGCTATGACACCATCATCAATGATGATGGAACCAATATTTCCAAAGGGCAAAAGCAATTGTTAACCATAGCAAGAGCTATGCTGATGGATACTAATTTACTGATTTTAGATGAGGCTACCTCTAATGTGGACACTAGAACCGAAGAAAACATTCAAAAGGCTATGACCACCCTTATGAAAGGGAAAACCTCATTTATAGTTGCTCATAGACTATCAACCATACAAAATGCAGACCACATTTTAGTAATTAAAGAAGGAAGAATCATAGAAGAGGGCAAACATAAAGACCTTTTAGAAGAAAAAGGTTTTTATGCAGATATGTTTTACTCACAATTTATTTAATACTTATTCTCTATTCTCTACTTAACTCTTTTGCTAAATGTTGTAGCCCAGCTTCAAAGTTTACTCCATATTTCAAATCTGTCTTAGCAATACAAGAGCGGATTAAACTATCCACTATAAAATCAACAGCAACAGAAGCAGCATTTATAAGGCTTCTGCCCTTAATTAAGGCACTTAAAAGTGCAGATCCAAAAACATCTCCTGTACCGTGATAATAGCCTTCAATCTCATTTCTGGCATAAAAGCCAAATTCTTTTGTCTTCTTGTCATACGTAGCTGCGCCAAGTTCATCTTTTTCAAGAAAAACTCCGGTTAGCACCACCTGGTTTGGACCTAGGTCTGCAAGGCCTAATAAAAGCTCTTTAATATACTCTTTACTATAGGGGCCTTCTTTATATTCTTTTTCTAAAAGAAAGCAAGCCTCGGTTATATTTGGAACCACAGCACTTGCCTTAGAAACTAGTTTTCTCATTTCTGATGGAAAACTTTTATCAAATCCTGTATATAATTTCCCATTGTCTGCCATGACTGGGTCAACCAAGGCAATATTTTCCTCTGTTTTATAGGTGTCAAATATCTTTATAATATGATTTATCTGCTCTAAAGATCCTAAATACCCTGTATAAATAGCATCAAAGGAAATATCAAGGGTTTTCCAGTGGTCTATTATGGGCATAATATCTTTTGTTAAATCAGTAAAAGTGTAATTTTCAAATCCCCCAGTATGGGTAGATAATACTGCTGTTGGAATAACAGAACACTCAATACCCACAGCTGAAATTATGGGCAAAGCCACTGTCAATGAGCATCTTCCAAAACAAGATATGTCGTGTACAGCTAGTACTCTTTTTTGTCTTTCCATTTTACTACCTCTTTTTTTTGGATAAATTTATTAAATACAGACTCTTTTATTATACAAATAAATATATGAACATAAAGTAAATGTCGCAAAGCATATGGCATAAATATATGAACATAAGAAACAATATTTAATAGTCTAAATATAATGAATGAGGATTGGTAAGTCAAATCTATTTTTCTTATTTATACCAGCCATGCTCCCTAACTGTCTGATACATGGCATAAACATTTTCAGCAGGAGTTTTTGGAGATAAATTATTTGCTTCTCTCATTATGAATCTATCTGTGTTTGGCATAACTATATCCATTATCTCTTTTGTTTTTTTAGCTACCTCTAAAGGAGATAAAAGCAATAAATCATCTACTTTTACACCACCGTGAATTTTAATTATATCTTCTTTCAGTTCAGTGGTAAGTTTATGAAAATCGATAGGATAACCAGTGTCAAAAGAGAAAACTCTTAAGTTTTCCTTTATAAACTTAAAGTGCCTTTGAGCATCTCCACATAAGTGAATTGAATTTACACTAGTATCAAAATCTTCAACTAGGCTAGAAACTAGATTTTTGTGATGGGGAAAAATTTGCTCTACATACATTTGGTGGGATAATAAAGCAATAGAATCATCTGCAAAAGATACACCATCAGCCAGCTCAGGTAGGTCAAAAAACTTTCTTAACTCTTTAATTCTATATATAGAGGCTCTAGTAATGTAGTCTAATAATTCTTTTGCATATATAGGGTCTTCTATTAGGTCAGCACAAAAGTTATCTGCTCCTCTCATCATACAAGCAAGAGTTACTCCCCCATCAGAATAAAGGGTCCCATAATTAACTCTCTTTATGGGTCTGCCTTTGTATTCATAACCTTTTTTTTGCAGGTCTAGCATTTCATTATAGATTCTAAAAGACCGCTCTTCTATATTTTCAAAAATCCCAGGAAAAGGTTTATCTAAAATAGAGGCCTTATTGTCATCATGTAAAAAGGGTTGGCCAAAGGGAACATTGTTATCCGAATGAATTACCTTAGCACCAAGCCAACCTGTTTCATGGAGGTTTTGCCTATCAACTGAAACAACCCATCCATCTTTGGGTAAACCCATTTCATGGTCAGCGTAGTAATTATGCCTAGTTTGATACTGGCATTCACATGAAACCTCAGTCATTATGAGAGAATCTGTGAAATATTCACTAAACTTATAGTTTTGGGGATTGAGCTTAGCATCCAATAAAATCATACGATTATTGATACCCAAAATTACAGGCATTCTAATAGGCTTAAAATTATTAAAGGACTCCCATACTTTTTCTACTTCCTCATTGTGTCTATCAAAATCTCTATCAAATTTCATGTTTACCTCTTAGGTATAATTTCTATCCAATAACCATCTGGATCATTAATGAAGTATATGCCCATAGCTTTATTCTCATAGCAGATACATCCCATTTCTTTATGCTTTTTATAAGCGGCTTCAAAGTCATCTGCAACCATGGCTAAATGAAACTCATTGTCTCCTAAGTCATAGGCCTCTTGTTCAAAGTCTTTTAAGTAGGTTAACTCCAGCATGAAACTTGTTTCACGATCCTTTAAAAAGGCCAAGGTAAAAGATTCATTATCTCTTCTTCTTACTTCTTCAAGTCCTAGAGCTTGCTTGTAAAAGGCTAGAGACTTGTCTAAATCCTTAACATTAAAATTAAAATGTGCAAATGTAAATTTCATGGGTCCTCCTAAAATTCAAATACCTGGTCTTGATGACTAACTTCAATAATCTTTTCTTTATGTTCTTGGTATAAAGAGCTTTGTTTAAGTTTATCATTAACTGAATAGTCATTAAAGAAATGCATGGGAAAAACTTTTTTAATCTTTACCTTACTTAGAAAATATTCTAACCCTAAGAGAAAGTAGTCTTCTTGTCTTAAGTCTAGAGGATAAAAAGCATAATCTATATTTTCATCTTTCAGCTTATTAATTTCATTATAATACCTTTTTCTCATTTTTTGGTTGTAATCATCAGATTCTTCTTTCCAAATCCAAAGATGCAAGTCTCCTGCATGAAAAAGGCTAATATCTTGAAGTTTAACCAAAAAGGCCACACCTGCATCGGTTGACCCTAGTGTTTTTACAGACAAATTCTTTATCTCTACTTGTCTGTTAGGATAAAGATAGTAAATACTTTCTTTAAGCATTGGGTAGGATTCATCTATCTCCTTTTTAAAGTTCCTTTTTATATCATAGGAAAATATGAAATATATATTTTCATAATTTTTAAACTTTTCTAACACATCTAAAGAAAAATGGTCTTTATGGTGATGACTTGAGAAAATATATGTTTCTCTTGTATCATCACTTGGTAAACAGATTTTATCGAAACAATCAAAAAGTATTAAGATATTTTCCTTTTGAACACAAAAAGCACTGTGCTCTAGATGTATTATTTTCATTTAATAATATTGTTTTTTTCTAAGGCAAAGACCAGAGGTGGAATTAGCACCAGTTGCAAAATAATGCCTGGAATTGCATTTACCACAGCTCCTGTGGCAAAAATCTGCCATGTGAAACTGTTTCCCAAAATGGAAAAATATGCATAAGTAGCCAAACCCCATACTATTCTTCCACCTATCATGGAAAGAATAAGGGTCAGATATGTGTTAAACAAGGACTTAGGTAACTTTTTATACAAAATCCCACTTATAAGCCCATATGCGGCCATTTCAAAAGCCATAGGAATAGCAGACATCATTGGTGGCATGGTAAATATTAAGCTTCTCAAAGGTGCTGCAATAAAGCCAAGTAGCAAGCCATATTGCCAGCCACAAATAAATCCAATTAACAATACTGGTATATGCATAGGTAAAAGCATATTACCAAAGCGTGGAATTTGTCCTGTCAAAAAAGGCAAGACCAATGCCAGTGCAAGACCTAAAGCTGTATAGACAAGTTTTCTAGTATTTAATTTCATTTTTTCAATCACCCCTCTTTAGAGATACCACATGAGCCCTTTTAAGTCAACGAAAGTAAGCCTCTAGATATTGTTAAACATTTAACAAAGAAAGTCCTTTTTGTTGACTTACACCTTCTTTTATAGTTCAATACAATACAATGCGAGGTTGAAAATATGACAAGTGAAAAAAAAGATAATTTCTTACAAGGCTTAAAAAGTTATTTAAATAGAATCTTTATTGAAGGCCTATCTGGCATGGCCCTAGGTCTTTTTGCTACTTTACTCACAGGAACCATTATTGCTCAAATTGGAGGTCTTGTAGGTGGTGATGTAGGCACTTATTTAAACAAGATTGCTTCAGTGGCCAAGGCCTTAACTGGTGCAGGTATTGGTTTTGGTGTTGCATATAAATTTAAAGAATCAATTTTAGTCTCAGTTTCAGCCAGTGTAGCTGGTATGATTGGAGCTTTTGCTTCTTCAATTTTATCAGGAGCAGCCTTTGGTACAGGCTCTTTAATACTGCTAGGTCCTGGTGAACCCTTAGGTGCCTTTCTAGCAGCTCTAGTAGGTATAGAAATTGGAAGATTAGTTTCTGGGAAAACAAAGGTAGATATTCTAGTTACTCCCATAACAACAATTATAACTGGAGCTATTGCGGGACTTTTAATAGGACCTCCTATCTCAAAATTTATGCTGGCTATTGGTGCAGTTATTAATTGGGCAGCTGAACAACAGCCCTTCATTATTGGACTTGTTATTGCTTTAGTAATGGGTACTGCCCTAACCCTACCTATAAGTTCTGCAGCCTTAGGAATTATTCTCAATCTATCTGGACTTGCAGCAGGAGCTGCGGTGGCTGGTTGTTGTGCTCAAATGATTGGCTTTGCCACCATTAGTTATAGAGAGAATAAGGTTAATGGACTCTTAGCCCAAGGCCTAGGAACTTCCATGTTGCAAATGCCCAACATCATTAAAAAACCTATTATATGGGTTCCACCTCTTGTAGCCAGTGCCTTTGTTGGTCCTATCTCTGCTAAGTTTTTCAAGATGACCTGTGATGCTACAGGATCAGGTATGGGAACCGCTGGACTAGTAGGTCCTATAATGACCTTTAAAACAATGACAGCAGATGGCTTTGGATTATGGGAAACCCTTATAAAAATCCTATTAGTTCAATTCGTATTACCTGCAGTAATATCTTTATTAGTCTCTGAATTAATGAGGAAAAAAGGTCTAATAAAGTTTGGAGACCTAAAGCTGGATCTATAGTGTCACATTGTTAATAATCCAGTATAGAACCTAAAACTACACTATAGAAACCATAGAAAAGATAAAGAGAAAATAAATTAGAAAATAAAACAACCTAGAAAATACCGCCTTGTTAGGCGGTATTTGTTGAGAATAATTGGGATTTATAATATATCATTCAAAAGGGGGTTTTGAATTAAACATCTAATAAATTAAGCAATGCTTGCTTAGATTGAACACCTACGGTTCTTTTTACTACGTTTCCATCTTTAATAACAACTAAAGTCGGAATACTCATAATTCCATAACGTTGAGCTAATTCAGGCTCTTCATCTACATTTATTTGTCCTACCTTCTTATCTTCAACTTCAGCTGCTAACTCCTTAACAACTGGGGCTATCATTCTGCAAGGTCCACACCAAGCTGCCCAAAAGTCAATTAGAACTGGTTTATCTGATTGTAGAACCTCATCTTCAAAGTTATCCTTAGTTATTTTTAATAGTGCCATACTTTCCTCCTTAATCGAAAGTGTTTAAGTTCATGAGATGATTATACCTTAAATTTTCCTGTAAACAGTGACTTTATCACAGTTTAATAAGGTGTTTGAAATTATAATTGAGACATTGTATAATTAAGACATCAAGGAGGAATTGAACATGGACGATAATTTAACAAGAATGCCACTTTTGGGCGAAGACGCACCAGCTTTTACGGCTGTAACCACACAAGGAGAAATAAATTTCCCAGCTGATTACAAGGGAAAATGGGTTATTCTCTTCTCGCATCCTGCTGACTTTACACCAGTATGTACAACAGAATTTATGACATTTGGTTCGATGATTGATGAGTTTAAAGAACTAAACACAGAGCTAATAGGATTATCCATAGACTCTTTATATGCTCACATCGCTTGGCTTCGTAATATCCAAGATCTAGAGTGGAAAAATTTCAAGAATATTGAAATTACCTTCCCAGTTATTGAAGATATTAAGATGGATGTAGCTAAAAAGTATGGAATGGTTCAACCTGGCCAATCAAATACACAGGCAGTTCGTGCCGTATTTGTAATTGACCCTAAAGGAAAACTTCGTACAATCCTATACTATCCCCTATCATTAGGTAGAAACTTTGATGAAATCAAGCGTATTATTCAAGCTTTGCAAAAGGCTGATGCTGATCAATGTGCAACACCTGCTGACTGGAGACCTGGTGATGATGTTATTGTTCCAACACCTGGATCATGTGGAAGTGCAAAAGAAAGATTGGAATCCGTTGATAAAGATATGTACTGCTTAGATTGGTACCTCTGCTTTAAAAAAGGTTAAAAACAGTTAGGATTTTCCTAAAAGAAAAACAGGGTTGTTCCCTGTTTTTTATTGCCTTAAATTCTTCTCTTCTTCTCTTCTTCTCTGCTTCTCTTCTTCTTTTATTCTTTTCTAGCAGCACCCCTGTAGCCTTCATTGGTCTTAATATAAGTTCCTTCTTTTTTTGCCTTTTCTAGTCTTTTCTTAGCTCTTTCTATTTCATCAGCCCATTGAGGAAGCCATTTTTCACCAGCAATAAGCATTTCATCAATCATTTGATCAATTTCCCAATTATTGCATACTGATGATACAAGAGGATCTAGCATAAAGGCCTGATTTAGAAGTTTTAAATCAGCATGTACTGCAGCTTCCACTGCCAAGTGTTGTACCCAAATACTTTGAGAACATACAGCAGCTGGACCTAGAGGAAGGGGACCTATTTTAGGAATAGAAATACCGTTTCCATCTACATAGGCTGGAACTTCAATAACAGACTCATAGTTAAGGTTACTTATACATCCTTCATTCATTACATTAAAGTGACCTCTGTATACTCTTCCAGTTTCTAAACTTTCTATTATATATGAGCCATGTTCATTACTTCTTTTTTCATATTTTATGGCTGGTTCTTTCATTAACTGAGGAAACTCTGTTTCAAACCAGTCTCTTTTTTCTCTTGTTACCCTTAGATATCCCGCTGTTTCTCCATGTATCCAAGATTCCATATCAATCCAATCATTTATTTCTTCTGGTCTTTTCCTATACCACGCCACATATTCTGACAAATGACCATTAGACTCAGTTGAGTAATAACCAAATCTTTTTAAAATATCTATTCTAACCTTTTCAGTCCTTGAGAATTTTTCATGTTTTTCAAAGGCCTCTACTAAACCCTTGCTTACATCTTTGCCCTTGTGAGTAAGTTGAATATACCAAGTTTGATGGTTGATACCTGCACAAATGAAGTCCAATTCTTCTTGAGGTATATTTAGTGCTTCAGCTATTTGCTGATGCCCACCTTGTACACCATGGCAAAGACCTATAGTTCTAACCTGACCATATTTGTTAGCTGCCCAAGTTATCATAGCATTAGGATTTGCATAGTTAAGTAAGAGCACATCAGGTCTACTAACCTCTTTTATATCCTTACAAAAGTCTAAAATGGCAGGAATTCCCCTTTGACCATACATAATACCTCCAGCTGACAAGGTATCACCTACACATTGGTCCACTCCATATTTTAAGGGAATTTCAACATCCGTTTCAAAGGCTTCCAAGCCTCCAATTCGCACACAGTTTATGACGTATTTGGCATCTTTTAAGGCCTCTTTACGATTGGTTGTAGCTTGTATCTTAATTTTTAAGCCATTCTCATCTATATCTCTTTGACAAATTTGGGTAACCATTTCAAGATTATGGTCATTAATATCTGTAAAAGCTACTTCAATGTCTCTTAATTCTTCTACAGCTAAAAGGTCTGCTAAAAGCTTTCTTGTAAATCCCAAACTACCTGCACCAATAAAAGCTATTTTAAAACTCATTGTCCCACATATAATCCAATTGACTTAGAAAGTAATTGGATTTTCCTTTCCACTAAATTTTTTAGTTAATCAACTAATCATCTATTCTTCTCGTATTATAACACTCCTTTGGAATAAGGTATAATGATAATAGATTAGTAAAAAACAAAAGAATAGAAATTTTAATATAAGGAGAAACTACCATGGATATACAAAATCTTGTCCGTTTACAAAGAGATTTTTTTAATCAAAACAAAACCTTAGATATAACTTTTAGGCTAGAAGCATTAGATAAACTTTATGTAAAGATAAAAGAAAAAGAAAATGAGATTTTAAGAGCTTTAAAAGAAGACCTAAACAAATCTGCTACTGAGGCCTATATGTCAGAAGTAGGTATGGTCTTAGGAGAAATAAGCTACTTTAAAAGAAATCTTAGAAAATGGAATAAACCTAAAAGAGTTTTAACATCCTTAGCAAATTTCCCTTCAAGAAGCAAAATTTATCCCCAGCCCTATGGAAGAGTTCTAATAATGGCACCTTGGAACTATCCCTTCTACCTATCTATTATGCCTTTAATAGGGGCTATTGGAGGAGGTAATTGTGCTGTAGTAAAGCCCTCTGCCTATGCTCCAACAACAGCACTTATTATAAAGGATATTTTAGACTCCATATTTCCAAAAGACTTTGTGTTTACTGTTTTAGGTGGAAGAGAAGAAAACCAAATGCTTCTAAATACAGAATTTGACTATATCTTTTTTACAGGCAGTATAAAGGTGGGAAAATTGGTTATGGAATCTGCCTCTAAAAATCTAACACCTGTTACTTTAGAATTAGGAGGTAAAAGTCCAGCTATCATAGATGACACAGCAGATTTAGAAAAAACAGCTAAAAGCATTGCTTTTGGGAAATTTTTAAATGCTGGCCAAACCTGTGTAGCACCAGACTATGTTCTAGTTCATGAAAAGGTTAAAAAAGATTTTATAGAAAAACTAAAAAGTAAAATTGAAGACTTTTATACAAAAGATCCTCTTAACTTTGCTGATTATCCTAAAATAATAAACAAGGGTCACTTTGAAAGATTAGCAAGTTTAATTAATGAAGAAAAGATTGTTTTTGGAGGAAAAGTCGATAAAGCTTCTCTAAAGATTGAACCTACCATAATAGATGAGCCAGCTAATTCAAGTCCTTTAATGGAAGAAGAGATCTTTGGTCCAATCCTACCTATTGTTTCTTTTACCTCTATAAATGAAGTTATACAAGAGTTAAAGAAAAAGGAAAAGCCTTTAGCCCTATATATCTTTACTAAAAACAAAAACTTATATAACCAAGTTATTAAGGAAATTCCCTTTGGTGGAGGTTGCGTAAATGACACAATTGTCCATTTAGCTTCACCTTCACTTCCTTTTGGAGGTCTTGGTCAAAGTGGGATGGGAGCCTACCATGGAAAATATAGCTTTGAAACCTTTACCCACAAAAAAAGCATAGTAAAAAAAGGAAGCTTTGATCTTCCTTTAAAATACCCTCCCTATTCTTCTAAGAGACTTTCTCTTTTGAAGAAGGTTTTGAAATAGCTTATACAAGCAAGACATCTCACTTTTTTATATGCCTTTTGTTTATCTCAACTCAGCCTTGTCTAAGACATTTTTACTTATTGTCAAAGATAAGAGGGTTATTAAGATATTTATAACTGACATGGTTAAAAAGGTTAAAAAGTAGGCACTTATCACAGTTATTGGAAGTGAACCTATTATTATTCCTACCACTGTTCCAGGTATGGACATAATTAGCACTAAGAGCATATACATTAAAAAGAGAAGGGTTCTGGAAGAAAAAGAACCAAAAATCCTTCTTAACAAAAGGTTTGCACTTAAGATTAAATAGGAAAAAGAAAGTCTAGCAATAACCAAAACAACAATGTCCCAAGGTGATAATTTCATTATAAAGCCTAGAGCAATAAAGAGTAAAAGTGCTTCTATTAGATACTCTGAAAAAGACTCAGCAATTGCATAAATAATCTTCTTTAGAGAGTTTTCAGGTATCATATATATATAGGGTTTATCCAACTCCTTAGCAAGTCGTCCCATAGATATAGATATTATCTGCATATAGGTGGCATAAAAGAAGATACTTGTAATGCCCATATTTTTTACAAATAAAGAAAAAACAATAACTATAACTAAAAATAGAAAACTCATAGGATTCATAAGTAATTTTCTGCTTCTTCTGTTTTCAATCTTATGCTTATGATAAAAAACGCTGGCCCCAAAACCTTGGGTAAGACCTGTTTGACCTTTTTTTATCTTTCCCCAGCTTTCTATTGTTCTTCCTTCTTTTTTTGCTAGTAGCACTGTAGCTTGTTCTTCACTAGCTTGTAAGACATCTTCATAAAAATCTTGATTGCTTTTCATAACAAGAAAGGTTGCTAAAAAGAAGTAAAAAACAAGAAGAAAGAGACCTATTACTATAGATAAAAGATCATTTGTAACCAAACCGCCAGCCATATTACCAGCCCAACCCCCTACAGGAAGTAGCCTTATAGCCCAGCTGTTACCTACTTTAACAAGATTTTCTATAAGATTTTCTTTATCTTGTAATAGATAAAAGGATATTCCTAAAACATAGGCTAAAATAATTGCATAATAAGAATAAAGTACTATCTTCTTTCTTTTCTCATTGTAACTGGTAAAAAAGTAAATAAGCATGGCGGTTAGTTGGGCTAAAAAGACTGTTATTCCATAGCCTATTAAAATCCAGAGCAAATCCAGTATTCCAATTCCAAAAACCATAGAAGCCCAACCATACTGATAAAGTATGAAAAAGCCTAAAAGCAAAGAAGTACCTAATTGTTTAACCAAGCCGTAATATAATATTTTTGATGGTTTTAAAGGAGAAGAAAACAAAAGATTAACATCTGACATTTTAAACATGGTAGCCCCATTTTTAAAGCCATTATAAATTAAAAGAAAGAACATTAGGATGTATAGGGCACTTATCCCTGCAATCAGTTCTCTAATATCCCTATACTCTTGTCCGGTACTAGGTTCAATATATTTTATTACAGCATTTAGCACCAAAATACCTATCATAAAAATTCCATATATTAACTTAGCTGGACTTTTAACAATCTCTTTTAAGGTGTTCTTAAATTGTTTTACTAAAAGATAAGAAATTGCATTACTTTTCATCTTCATTTCCTACTTTATTCTTTTTGTCAGTTATTTCAAAGAAAATGCTTTCTAAAGATTCTTGTGAACCTTCTTTATCCTTACCATTTTCTACTCTAGCAGCAATCTCTCCATCCATCATAATGTAGCTAACATCCCAATAGTCTTCTACACTGTCTATCATGTGGGTACTAATTAATAAGGTGCAGCCTGCATCTCTCAATTCTAAAAACATCTTTTTTAATTGCTTTATGGCTTGAGGATCTAATCCTACTAGAGGTTCATCAAGGACAAGTACCCTAGGCCTATGAACAAGAGCACAACATATGGATAGCTTTTGTTGCATACCCTTTGAAAGCTCTTTACCTAATTTGTTTTTCTTATCCCATAATTCAAATCTTTCTAAAAGTTCCTTCTCATATTGTTTATCTTCTACCTTGTAGGCTTTAGAGATAAACTCTAAATGCTCTTCAACAGTCAATAAATCATATACAGCTGGCATTTCAGGTACATAACCCAGTAAGGCCTTTGCTTCGGATGATTTGTTTTCAAGATTGTCTATGAGGATTTCTCCTTTAAATCTAAGCAGTCCACATATACATTTAATTAAGGTAGATTTACCTGCACCATTTGGTCCTAATAAAATGGCGATAGAACCTTCTTTTACTTGAAAAGAAATATCGTGATTAGCTCTTAACTTTCCGTAAAACTTTGTAACATTATTTGCTTGTAACATTTTTAACCTACTTTGACTTTTCTTATACTTGTTATATCACAATTTTTATAGCCTGTAAATTTTTAGCCTGTCAAAAAAGGAGACCTAAGTCTCCTTTTTATAAGTTATTCCCTTATTTTAATTTGCTATCACTAGTTCAAAGATGACCATAGTTCAGCATAATTTTGTTGTGTAGTCTTTCCAAGTCTTTCATTCATTAAGTCTAGAGTGTATTGTGGGTCAAATGACATTATAGTTCCTAAATAGCTTCTAAGTGAATCTTGTGGAGATACACCATCTACCATAACATCAGATACAAACTTAACTCCTGCTGCTGTCCATTCTTCTACAACACTAGTAAATTCAATGTTGTCAGGTTCTAAGAGATTTTCTTGATACAAGAACAATCTGCCATCATCATACTCATTCAAAATCTCATATCTTCTCTTTAAGTTATCAGCATTTGCTGCAGCTTGTGTTTGATCCCAAGCAGCATCACCTGAGTTATATGCTAGTTTATAACCAAAAGAACCTACATCCAAAGCAAAGTCAGGATGTCCTGTTGTAACAGCTGAAAAACCAGTGCTTTTAACAGTAGCTGTGCTGGGATCCAATTGATACATTAAAAGATATACATCCTTTCCATCTAAGAAGAAGCCATCTTTTGCATCTTTACTGGTTTGAGGTATACCATATCTAAAGGTAAAGAAGCTTTCAGGTGTTCCATAAACCAAGGTTACAAACCAGTTCACAACTTCTTTGGGTTGTTCTGTATGAATACTCAATACAAAAGGTGCACCAGTTCCTTTTTTCCAGCCATTAATCTTTTCTGAAATATTATTAGAACCTATAGCTGCAATACCAACCATATAGGCTGTAGGGGTATGCTTTTTAACATTGTTTTCCCAAGAAATCAACCAAGTATCCCAATAATAACAAGAACCTGCTTTGCCATCAGACATTAAAGCTCTTACATCAGCTGCACTCATTGAAAATAATTCAGGGTGAACTAATCCTTCTACATAACATTTACGCAAGAAGGAAACTGCTTCTGCCATCTCAGGTTTTATTACAGAGTCTTCCCAAATATTCACATTGGGATTGTATAAGGGGATTAAATCACCTTCATGACTTGTACGTGCATCAAATGCATGGAACATATCTTGCATTAGCCACATGGTCCTGGAACAAAATCCCCAAGTATCATTCTGTCCAGATTTATTAGGATCATTTAGAGTAAAGGCTTTGGATACTTCATAAAAAGCATCTATGGTTTCAGGCTTTTTCATGCCTACTGTATCTAACCAGTCCCCTCTCATGGTTCTTATAAACCAATAAGGATGTCCTTCTTCTCCTCTTGGAACTCCCCATACTTGACCATCCCAAGTATAAATTTCTTTCCATTCTTCTGGTATCATGGTTTCCCATGTTTCATTACCTGTTAGAAATTCATCAAGGGCATAAATATTTCCTTGTTGTGCCCAAGCAATCATCTCATAACCGGAAAACAGCAGAACCATTCCTACTAAATCCTTTGAGACCATTTGCAAATGAATAGTTTCAATGTAGGTATCCCTAGCAGGTGAATTGATTTTAAAGTCTATTCCATATTTTTCTGAAACATAGTCTCTAAAAGCTGCTTTTTGGTCAAGATTTTCAGTGGTATCACCATAATAAGCTAGTGTTGTGATATCCATTGTTCTTGGCTTGTCTACTTGAACGGTAGGTTCCCCATTTTCCCCACCAGTTACATTTGGGTCCTTACCAGGCTTGTTATCACAGGCAGTAAGAACCAGAGCAAACATAAAAACCATACACAAAACTAGGGCTATTATTTTTGTCCTTTTCATCTTTTTTTCTCCTTTTTTTTTCAGATTAATGATAGATTCATAATACGAAACTTGCTAGGTGCTGTCAAGGTCAAAACCCTCTTTTACACTAATCCAATTCCATAAAATTTACAGTAATATTTCTCTTCACCAGAATATTTTTATATGTCTTTTTATATACAAGAATATTTATTTAGAAACCTAAAAAAGAGCCTAAACTTAAAAGAACTAGATTTCTCCAGTTCTTTTTACTTTCCTATTTTTATTTCATCTTACTATTTTTTTGTTACTTCTTTTACTTATGCTATTTACTCTTTTTATAAATGGTATTTGTATCAGAAGACCCATATAAAGAGGTTATGAGCTCTACTGCCATTTTCCCATCTTCAAGGGTAACAAAGGGCTTTTTGTTCAAAAGCAAACTCTGGGTAAAGCTCTTTAATTGAAGGATGTGACCTTCATTTCCAATAAGATGGCTGGTAACAGAATCACTTTCATTAATGTTGCTAGCTTCAAAGCTTTCTTCACCTTCAATGTATATACTTTTTATTGCATCTTCTTCTATTACTATAGAGCCTTTACTGCCAAAAACTTCTAAGGTTTTGTTTTGTGGAGGAACAGAGGAAGTACTTGCAATGATAGTAGCAATAGCTCCATTTTCAAAATCCACAATACCTACAACATTGTCTTCCACCTCTATGTCATGTTGAAGAGTCCTTATATAGCCTTGCACATTCTTAAATTTACCATTTAAAAAGAGCAATATGTCTACCCCATGAATCCCTTGATTCATAAGAGCTCCTCCACCATCGGTGGCCCATTTGCCTCTCCAATATGATAGGTCATAATAGTCCTGTGAGCGATAGTATCTCATTGTTAGGTTGCTCATACATATCTTTCCCAACCTTCCAGAGTTAATCATTTCTCTGGCTCTTTGAATATCTTCTGAAAATCTAAGTTGAGATATGACACTACCTGTTACTCCATTTTCATCAAAAGCTTTAATAATCTCATCACTGCTTTTAGTATCAATGGCTAAAGGCTTTTCTATAATGGCATGTTTTTTTGCATTAGCAGCAGCTATGGCCATTTGGGCATGATATCCACTAGGTGTACAAATAGTGACAGCATCAATATCTGGACAAGCTAGCATCTCATCAATTCCCTTGTAGTTTCTTATGCTGTACTTATCTGCAAAATCTATGGATCTTTGCTCGGAACTACCACACACCCCTATAAGTTTAGCTTCTTCAATTTCCAAGATAGCTTGAGCATGGGTGTGTGCAATTCCACCGCTTCCTATTATTCCATATTTTATAGTTTTCTTATTCTTCATCTTCTTTCTTATCAGTGTAGAAGAACCATCTTCCACTATCTGACCTTTTGGTGTCGCCTGCTAACAATTCTTTGTAGTTAAGTGCAACCTTTTTAAAAGCATTTGCATACATTTCAATATATTCTGGCATGTAATGTTTAAACCAAGGAATGGAATAAACTTGAACTGCTTGAGACACTTTTATTTCATCATCTAATTCTCTTACATCTCTATCTGTAAAGGCAACTCTTGCTGGTTTATCATAATTCAAACCATTGTAGTCTTTAAAGATATTATGTTCATGAAGAGGCTTATTAGCTCCAGGAGCAATGTCGAATCCTTCTGCTTTAACAGCTTCACAAAATCTTTCAACTGACAATCCTTCTAACTCTTCAGGATAGAAAAGGCCATGGGCGGCATACCAGCCAGCCATATTAGAACCATCTGATTCATCTACCATGTGAGCTTTAAGTCCAGGAACCCCTTCTAAAAGACTCCAAAAGTATTTCATTGCCTTTCTTATTTCTGCAGTTCTTTCATCATAATACTTTAATTGAACTCTAGCTAAGGCTGAACTCAATTGGTTAACTCTTCCTTTAACTCCACCTAAGGGCATGGAAGCATATTTTTCTAAATAATCAGTAGAAATATATTTAGAATTATTTCTTTCATAGTGACAATATGCCATAGCTCTGTCGTACATTTCCTTATCATCGGTTGCTAGTATTCCCATTTCTCCAGTAGCAAATGATTTTCCACTCATTAAAGACATAGCTGCAATGTGTCCAAAGGTTCCTAGCATTTTACCCTTATACATACCACCTTGGGCATGGGATACATCTTCTATAACATAAAGGTTATGCTTTTTAGCAATTTCCATAATGGGATCCATATCTGCAGGATGTGACAAATAGTGAACCACCATAATAGCCTTGGTTCTTGGGCCAATGCATCTTTCAATATCATTGGGATCTATACAAAGGGTAGTAGGGTTGATGTCAGCAAAAACAACTGTTGACCCTAGATTAAAGGCCTGAAGGCAAGATGCCCAATAGGTTTTACTAGGACAAATTATTTCATCTCCTGCTCCCATTTTGCAAGCAAACATAGCTGCCTGTAAAGACATGGTGCCATTACAATAAGCTACTGCATATTTCTTTTTTTGCCATTTTGCAAATTCTTTTTCAAATTTCTCGGTAACATCCAAGCCACTCATTGCACCTCTTCTTAAGACATCAAGTACAGCATCTTCATCCTCTTGGGTTATTATGGGCCACTTAAATAAGGCCTCAGGTATTTGGGATTGATCAATGGCTGGTTTTCCACCAAATAGGGCTAGTTCACTCATTGTGTTTACCTCCGCATATTTTTTGAGCAAAGTTTTCTAGATTATATAATAATGTAAAACTTATTCCAACTACACTGTAGTTTTGTTTTAATTCTTTCTCTTCCTATTCACTTATTTTATATCTTTAATCCATTCATCAAAAGCTGCATCTGATGCCATAGCAAAACTTGCTCTAGGAGATAGGGAAATTCTTCCTACCCTTGGGCCATCAGGAGAACAGTTTCTTTTAAATTGCTGGGTAAAAAATCTTCTTAAAAAGAGGGTAAGCCACTTTTCGATTTCTTCTTTACTATATGTATCTGCAAATGCACTTATGGCCAGTCTTAAAATTTTAGAAGCCCTAAAACCATAGCCTAAATGGTAGTATAGGAAAAAATCATGTAATTCATAGGGCCCAATTATGTCTTCTGTTTTTTGGTTAATCTTGTCATCCTTGGCTGGTAGTAACTCGGGGCTTATGGGGGTATCAATAATGTCTGCTAGGACTTTTTGTAAATCTAAGGACATATCTTTTTTAACATAAGCAATTAAATGTCTAACTAAACTTTTAGGTACAGAGGTATTTACACAATACATAGACATATGATCTCCATTAAAAGTAGACCAGCCAAGGGCCTGTTCTGATAAACTACCTGTTCCAATAACTAAGCCATTTTCCATATTAGATATGTCCATTAGGACTTGTGTTCTTTCTCTAGCTTGGGCATTTTCAAAGGTTACATCTGGTGTTTTTCCATCATGGCCAATATCTTTTAGATGGACCTCTACAGCCTTGCTAATATCTATTTCCCTAAAATCTGTCTTTAGTAAAAGGCTTAAGTCTTTAGCATTGTTTCTTGTTCTAGAAGTAGTTCCAAAACAAGGCATAGAGATACAAACTATATCTTTTGTGTTTCTTCCTGTTTTAATATAAGTGTTATATGTGACTAACAAAGCCAAGGTTGAATCCAAACCACCGGAAATACCAATTAATGATTTTTTGATACCTGTATGGTCTAACCTTTTTTCTAGACCCTTAGACTGGATTGCTAGAATCCTTTCTGCTCTTTTATCAAGTTGATCTTCTTTAGGGATAAAGGGATATTTATTTATCTTTTTAGGAAAGTTAGTGTTTTTTTTTGACATATGAAAGAAAATCTTCCTATATTCTCTTTCTTCCAAATTGAACTTATGGGTTTTCCTTCGCAGTCTTTCTTTGGTTAAAAGTTCTAAATCTATAAGGGCTTCTATATAGCTGCTTTCAAAAGGATTGCTTTTTTCTGTCAGTTTACCTCTTTGACCTACCAGTTTCATACCACTATATACATCATCAGTGGTGGACTCTTTACTAGATGCATTACTATGAAGATAGGCACAAGCCCCTCTAGCTGATTGAGCTAGTACAAGAGTTTCAATGTATTCTTCTCTTCCTACAAGTTCACTTATAGCACTGGGGTTTGCTATTATTGTGGCTCCATTTAAGCAATGGCTTATGGCTTTTGAATAGGGTGAGAAAAGGTCATTACCTATTTCCAGAGCTAAAGTAAAATCTTCCATTTCTTTGTTTTGGTATAAAAGATTTGGACCAAAAGGAATATCTTTTCTGCCAATATTTACTAGAGTGTTTTCTATAGGTCCATTGGAAAAGTTTCCTTCACCTTCTATCTTAGTAGATATGCCCAAGATTTCTGACTTATATATTAAACTAGCACAATTGTATAAGGTATCTTTATAAACAAGAGGATGACCTAGTACTACTAAGATTTCTTTATCCTTTGTAGCTCTTACTACTTCTAATAACCCCGCTTCAGTGGCCTTTAAAAGAGTATCTTGCAAAAACAGATCTTTACAAGTAGCACCAGTTAAGCCTAACTCAGGAAAGACTAGTAGATGAACGCCACTAGAGTTTGCTGAATCTATAGTTTTTAAAATATTATTAAGATTAAAACTTACATCTCCAACCCTTATATCAGGGCTTGCCAATGCTATTTTTATAAATCCATCATGCATTTTTCTTTCCTCTTTTCCTGTATAAATTATATACTCTTTTGATGAAAATAGCATCTTTTACCTAAAATTCCCTAGCGTAACAAAGCCCCAATTTTACATTACCCCAAAATAATAAAGGAAGTATGCTTATGTTAAGAGCACAATACTTATATAAGGCTTACATAAAGGTTACTTGATAATAAATCCTTTATTACAATCTTTCATCTGGTAAAAGAGCATCTGAGAATTTTAAAAAGAGCACAGCAGTTAAAATTTGCCATATACCTGTTATGCCTAAGAGCATAGGAACACTGGCCATTTGAAAGCCAAAAATATTTAAGGTTCTTTCTCCGACAAAGGATATAAAGAAGGTTCCTAGCATCATGCTCAAAAAGACCGCTACATTTGTAAGTATGGAATAAAAGGATATGTAGTTAGTTTGATCTTGTTTAGGTAGATTTACATATACCATTGAGGCTAATACTGTGTTGGCTGCAACCCCCAAAACGTGCTGGAGCAATCTTACTAAATACCATAACCATTGTTGATTTCCAGGTGTAACAAAGGCATAGAGAAAATATGTAGGAGCTTGCATAAGCATTACATAGGCAAAGGTTTTAAACCAGTCATGCTTTTTCAAGAACTTTTTCCACATACTACCAAACATTATGAAAAACATGAAATATATGGCATTTATAAAGTTGATTTGGGAATAGGAAATACCAACATCCTGTAATAGAAATATATTTATTGAAGCATTGGTTATGCTATTACCAATATAGAAAAAACCTACCAGCATAGCTGTCCAGAGAAACTTCTTGTTTTTAAAGGGTAAAGTGAAAATATCACTTACCTTTATCTTACTTTTGCTTCTCTCATAAGGAGCTTCTTTAGGAATAGACAAGATAAGTATATTCAAAAGAGCAATCACCAAAGCAGCATGTCGAAACAGAACAATTATTTCTAACTGTCTAGGAGAACCTGCAAAAGAGTCTGTAATAAGAGATAGAACCAAAACAATCCCTTGAGTTAAAAAAGAGTTAATGCCAGAAGATAAGGTAAAGTAGTCCGCCCTTACATCATCAGGCAAGTAATGGGCATACCAGGTTAAATAACCAGGGTCAATAATAGCTGCTAAGGCAGAAGATATGGTGACAAGTAAAGTAAAGCCAATTACTCTTCCTGCCTCTGTTGTAATAACTGTTGGAAGGTAAGTTATACCTAATATATTAATTAAATGAGTAATAGCACTTAGAACTGCTAAAATAGTTTTTCTTTTTTTGAATCTTTCTAAGATAAAAGGGGAAAACATGGAAAGAAGCCTTGTTAGTACTGGCACAAAGGTTATAACCCCTATGTTTACAATGTTAATCCCATAACTTAACAAAAAGCCAGTGTAAAAGATACCTCCACTGATTTGGGCCGCTAATGAAGAAAAGATTGAAGAAGTAAGGTTGCAAGTTCTACCAATTGCCTTATCATCTTTTAAGTTAAAAGTTCTCACAAAAGTTGAATTACGCCACTTCACTTTTAATGATCTGAACACCGTACCCATTAGTCACCTCAACATGTTCTTGTATCGCGTGGATTTTACAATAAGACCCTATATAAGTCAATGAAAACTATTGCTATCTTGCTTTATTCCCTGCAAATATAAAGTTCTTCATATTACTTGTTATATAAGTCCTATTATAGTAAATTATATATGTTGGATAACCTTTTGTTTTTAAAAGTTTATCCAAAATCTTTGAAATAAGGGTGTGTTTTGGCTTAATCCCTTAAGATATCAGATATCCTATTTCAAAATTAAATAAGGAGGATTGCAAATGACTAAAAAGAAGATTACAACAGCTGCAGGGGCACCGGTTAGTAACAATACAGACGTGCTTACAGCAGGAAAAAGAGGTCCTATGCTTTTACAAGATGTATGGTACTTAGAAAAACTTGCCCATTTTGATAGAGAAGTTATTCCTGAAAGGAGAATGCATGCAAAAGGCTCAGGCGCTTTTGGTACCTTTACTGTCACCCACGACATTACAAATTACACAAAAGCTAAGATCTTTTCAGAAATAGGAAAACAAACAGATATGTTTGTTAGATTCTCAACAGTTGCAGGTGAAAGAGGAGCTGCTGATGCAGAAAGAGATATTAGAGGATTTGCCATGAAGTACTATACAGAAGATGGCAACTGGGACTTGGTTGGAAACAACACCCCTGTCTTTTTCTTTAGAGATCCTTTAAAATTTCCTGACTTAAACCACGCAGTAAAAAGAGATCCAAGAACCAACATGAGAAGTCCAACCAACAATTGGGATTTTTGGTCTTCTATTCCAGAAGCCCTACATCAAGTAACCATAACCATGAGTGATAGAGGTATCCCCCTATCCTACAGGCACATGGATGGTTTTGGTAGCCATACCTTTTCAATGATAAATGCAAACAATGAGAGAGTTTGGGTTAAATTCCACTTTAAAACCCAACAAGGAATTAAAAACCTAAGCGACCAAGAAGCTGCAGATATTGTTGCCCATGACAGAGAAAGTCACCAAAGAGATTTATATGAAGCCATTGAAAGAAAAGAATATCCAAGATGGACCATGTACATTCAAGTTATGACAGAACAACAAGCTAGAAGAATGAAAAACAATCCCTTTGATGTAACTAAAGTTTGGTTTAAGAAAGACTTTCCATTAATGGAAGTTGGCTATTTTGAGCTTAACAGAAATCCTGATAACTACTTTGCCCAAGTTGAGCAAGCAGCCTTCAATCCTGCTAATGTAGTTCCAGGCATAGGTTTTTCACCAGATAGAATGCTTCAGGGTAGACTTTTCTCTTATGGAGATGCCCAAAGATACAGACTGGGAGTTAACCATAACTTAATACCAGTTAATGCTCCTAAATATCCATCAAACAGTTTCCACAGAGATGGTCTTATGAGAACTGATGACAATCAAGGTAGCAAAATTCATTACTTTCCTAACTCTTTTGGAGAGTGGGAAGATGACAAGAGTTTATCTGAACCTCCACTACATTTAAGAGATGATGCTTACAGATGGGATTTCCATGAAGATGATGATGATTACTTTACCCAACCTGGCAAACTCTATAGATTAATGAATAAAGAACAGAAAAAAGCCTTGTTTGAAAACACTGCAAGAAACATGAATGGTGTACCTGAGTTTATAAAAATCAGGCATATCAAAAATTGTGCAAAAGCAGATAGAAATTATGGCAAAGGTGTAGCAAAAGCAATGAACATTGATTTTGACGCTATTGAAGATTAAGGAGTCTGTATGGAAAGACAATTTAAGTATGACATAATGCCTGAGATTAAGACCCGTTGGTCACCTAGAGCCTTTTCAAGTGAAAAGATATCTAAAGAAGACTTAAATGCTGTTTTGGAAGCTGCAAGTTTTGCACCCTCATGCTTTAATGAACAGCCTTGGAGATTTGTAGTAGCTGATACGGAAGAGGAACTTAGTAAGCTAAGAGGCTTATTAACTCCAGCAAATCAAGTATGGGCAAACAAGGCTCCAGTTTTAATTTTAATAGTTGCAAAAATAGACTTTGACTTGACAGGACAAGCTAATTTTTGGCATATGTTTGACACAGGAACTGCATGGGGATTCCTATCCTTGGAAGCCGAAAGAAGGGGGCTAATAACCCATGGCATGGCAGGTTTTAATAGGAATAAAAGCAAAGAGCTTTACGACCTTACAGACAAATATGAACCTATTGCAGTAATTGCTCTTGGGAAATATGGAGATAAGTCAGATTTAAGTGAGGATCTTCAAAAAAGAGAAAAGCCTGATGTAAGATTAGAGCTATCTCAACTCATACTTAATAAACAAGAGTAGAAAAATTAGGATACAAAACATCTAATAAAATCAGAAGCTGTAAGAGAATTATAGCTTCTTTTTTTATTTTTATTCTAAAAAGAACAAGGATTAGTGATTTAAAATACAAACTATATATTAAATAACAAATATAAATACATATTTTGCCTTTTAAATAAACTTTTGTGTTATTATAAATTTACTGCAGCATCTTTAATTTTGCTTGAAATTTGAATTTAAAAAGGTACCATGAATACTGGATTTTACAAGAAACTCATTTACAATTTACCCTATGCGTATGCGTATCATCAATTAATATACGACTCCTTTGGTGAAGCTATAGATTATAAGTTTCTTGAAGTGAATAAGGAATTTGAAAACTTAACAGATTTAAATGCTGATCAACTAATAGGCAAAACCTTTTTACAAATAGATCTTGAACTTTCTAGAGATGATTTTAATTGGATAAAAGAATATGGAGAAATTGGAAAAAACTTAGGCCAAAAATCTTTTGAGGTCTATTCTGAGTCACTGAAAAAATACTATAATATTTTTGTATTTTCTGATAAAAAAGGCTACTTTACAACTATTTTCTCAGATATAACAGAAACAAAGATTAAAAGCCAAGAACAACTTCTCATAAATCAGTTTATGGGCAAGGCCATCTTGGAAATGGATCAAAATCTTAATGTTATAAACGCCTATGACTACGTATCAAACATCCTTACAAAGCACCCAAAAGAATACATAGGTAAGAATATCTCAGAAACTACCAGTGACTATCTATATAAAATAATAAAGCTCTATTGCGAAAGAGCCAAGTCTTCAGGCAGACAAATCACCTTTGAAACTTCTAGAATGGAAGAAGGACAAAGAAAGTGGTTTTTAAACGAATGCACTTACACAAATATCTTAAATGAAGAAAGATACGTTATTTTTATTTCAGATATTACAGATAAACTGGTTTTGCAAAACAAGCTTGTACAAAGTGAAACTCTTTTCCAAACTTTTTTTGAACAAGCTCCTATTGGAATTGCTATTGTAAAAAATTATGAAACAATGATTGAAAGCAACCAGAAATTTCTGGAGATTACACAAGTACAAGGAGAGGACCTTAAAATAACAAATTGGCAGGATATAACTCATCCTGAGGATTTAGTTGTAGAAATGGTCTACTTTGAAAAGTTTAAAAATAGGGAAATCCCCTATTATTCTTTAGTAAAAAGAATAATAAATAGAAATAATCAGATTGTTTGGGTTAATTTAACAGTAGCCCGCTTATCCTTTAATGATGACAAAATTGATAGTGAGTTTTACATAGTAATGATAGATGACATTACAGACTTTATCGAGACAACTGCAGCCCTTTCTGAAAGTGAAAGAAGTAAAGAGGTTATTCTAACTCACCTACCTGGCATAGCATATAGATGTAAAAATGATGAAAATTGGACCATGCTCTTTTTGTCAGAAGGAACCTTTGGACTAACTGGCTATAGACCTAGAGATTTATTAAATAATAAATTACTTTCCTACAATGACATAATATTTCCCGAAGATAGAGACAAAGTAAGAAAAGGTTGGCAAGAAGCCTTTGATAAAAGCTCTATGTATAAAGGAGAATATCGAATAATTACAGCACAAGGCCAAGTCAAATGGGTCTTTGAACAAGGTCAATTTATATTTGATATTAAAAGTAAAGAATATTTTATAGAAGGCCTTATTGTAGATATTACTGAGAGAAAAGAAAAAGAAATGGAAGTAAATTTCTTATTCTCTCATGATAGCTTAACAGGCTTGTACAATAGAATGTTTTTTATACAAGAAATCTACCAATATAAAAAAGAAGAGTTTTTGCCACTTTCTTTGATTATCGGTGACATTAATGGCCTACGCCTCATAAACAATGCCTTCGGACTTCATCAGGGAGATAATCTCTTGATTAAGGTTAGCAATACGATTAAAAAATTAAGTAGACCACAAGACCTAGTTGCTAGAGTTGGCGGTGATAATTTTGCTGTCTTAATGCCCAATACATCTTTAGAAGAAGCAGAAGAAATTGCTGAGAAAATGAAAAAAGCCTGTGAGTCTATTGTCCTATTCCACCATGAGAGCACTTTAGAGCCTAGTGTAACTTTTGGGTCTTCAGAGGTTAGGACCATGGAAGAAAACTTACAAGGTTTTTATCATAATGCAGAAGACCTAATGTTTAAAAGAAAACTTTTAGATAGAAAGAGCTCCCACTCAAATATTTTAACCACAATCCAAGTAACCTTATTTACCAAAAGTGAAGAAACAGAAGAGCATGCTCAAAGACTTTTTGCTGTAGCCAGCAAAATAGGAGAATCTTTTGATTTGAATAAGAAAGACCAAGAACGTTTACGCCTTCTTTCTCTTTTACATGACATTGGTAAAATTGGCATACATGACAATATCTTAAAAAAAGAAGGCCCTTTAACCCAAGAAGAATGGGAAGAAATGAAAAAGCATCCTGAAATTGGCTATAACATTGCTATATCCACGCCGGAACTTGAAGACATAGCTGAACTCATACTAACACACCATGAAAAATATGATGGAACAGGTTATCCTAAGGGATTAAAAGAAGAAGAAATTCCTCTCATTTCACGAATCTTGGCTGTTGCTGATGCTTTTGATGTAATAACTAATGATAGAGTTTACAAAAGGAAAAAGTCTTTTGCTTTTGCTATAGAAGAAATTAACAGATGCTCTGGAACCCAATTTGATCCAATGGTTGTAAAGGTCTTTAATAATGTAATAGGTAAACTGACTGAAGTAGAAAATGTATTAGACTAATATCTCTATATCCATCTTTATATCAATATCCATACCCTATCTTTGTAATTTAAGAAAAAACTCTTTACACTAGCCAGAAAAATGTTTTATAGACATTAATAATTTTATTAGATATAATACAATTCTGAAAAGAAAAGTGAAGGGAGAGTAAAATGAAAAAAGAAGCACAAAAATTCTTCATATGTGAGCATTGTGGGAATATTGTTGGCATGATTTTTAGTTCTGGGGTTCGTATTGTATGTTGTGGTGATGAAATGAAAGAGCTTGTAGCAGGCACAACAGATGGTGCATACGAAAAGCACCTACCAGTGGTAAAAGTAGATGGAAATAGAGTTACAGTTGAAGTTGGATCAGTAGCTCATCCTATGATTCCAGAACATTATATTATGTGGGTTTATCTAGAAACAGAAAAAGGTGGTCAACGTGTATCATTGAATCCAGGAGAAGACCCAGTAGCTGTATTTTGTTTTACAGATGACGACAAGCCCATTGCAGCCTATGAATACTGTAATCTTCACGGATTATGGAAAACAGAAATATAAAAATTACAGGAGGGGATTATGAAAAGATATGTTTGCTTAGTATGCGGATATGTATACGATGAAGTAGATGGCGATCCTGACAACGGTGTTGAGCCTGGCACAAAATGGGATGACGTGCCTGAGGATTGGGTATGCCCACTATGTGGAGCACCAAAAGATCAATTTGAAGAAGAAGAGTAAATTTAATTTCAAGTTGATAAGCTTGTAGCAAAAACGGCATATTGCCGTTTTTTTTAACTCTTTAATCTATTAAATATAGTAGAAACCCATATTTTTATTTTTTTATTGACATCATATAAATTTATATGGTAGGATACAAAAACAAAGAGGAAAATATGAGAAATATATATTTTACAGCAGAATACTTTTACTTTTACTTTAGCTACGAAACTAAAACAGTATTTGCTGCAAAATAATTTACCTGAAAATTATATAAAAAACTTAAGGTTTCGCAGTGAATATACACAGCGAAACTTTTTTTATTTAGGAGGAAATTTAAATGATAGCAGTATTAAGACCCAATGCCCCACAAACCCAGATAGATAGCCTAGTTCAATGGTTCAAGGACCAAGGACTGAATGTGCATATTTCTGTAGGTGAGTATCAAACCATATTAGGTCTAATTGGAGATACAAGTAAAATTGACGTTGAGCTTTTACAAGTATTGGACATTGTGGAATCGGTTAAAAGGATTAGTGAGCCCTTTAAAAATGCTAATAGAAAATTCCATGCAGATGATACTGTGGTAAAGGTTGGAGATTTATCAGTTGGCGGTGGTAATTTTATAGTAATTGCAGGTCCTTGCTCTGTAGAATCAGAAGAACAAATATTAGAAATTGCTAGTAGAGTAAAAGCATCTGGAGCCAATATGTTAAGAGGTGGAGCCTTTAAACCTAGAACCTCTCCTTATGACTTTCAAGGAATGAAGGCAGAAGGAATTGAGCTTTTGCTAAAGGCAAAAAAAATGACTGGCATGCCAATTGTAACTGAGATAATGAATGCTAATCACTTACCCCTCTTTGAAGATGTTGATATAATACAGGTAGGCGCAAGAAATATGCAAAACTTTGAACTATTAAATGAATTAGGAAAAACGCAAAAACCCATTTTATTAAAAAGAGGTTTAGCTAATACTCTTAAGGAACTTTTAATGAGTGCTGAGTACATAATGGCTGGTGGTAATGAAAATGTAATTCTTTGTGAAAGAGGCATTAGAACCTTTGAGACCTACACAAGAAATACCATTGATTTATCTGCAGTACCTATGTTAAAGGAACTAAGCCACTTACCTGTGGTTGTAGATCCAAGTCACGCAACAGGTCTAGCACGTCTAGTTCCATCAATGGCCCTAGCAGCTACAGCAGCGGGAGCAGACGGACTTATGATTGAAGTCCACAATGACCCACCAAAAGCTCTTAGTGATGGAATGCAATCTTTGACCTTTGAACAATTTGATAGTGTATCTAAGAAAATTGAGAAAGTTTTGGAGGCTGTAAAATGAATATAGGAATTGTTGGTTTAGGATTAATAGGGGGCTCCATTGCCAAAGCCTACAAGGCAGAAGAAGGCTTTACAGTTTATGCCTATGATATAGATAAGGCAATTTTAGATTTTGCTATTATGTCAGATGCAGTAGATTATATTTTAAACACTAAAACTATAAAAGACTGTGACTATATCTATATAGCTCTTTACCCTGAAGCAACAATCCAATGGCTAGAAGAAAACGCTCCCCATATTTCATCTCACACCCTAGTTATGGATACCTGTGGAATAAAAAGATCTGTTTGCGAAAAAGGATTTATGCTCTCCCAAATTCATGGCTTTACCTTTGTTGGAGGCCATCCCATGGCAGGCAAACAATATTCAGGTTTTAAAAATAGTTCTGCAAATCTTTTTAATGATGCTTACATGATTGTAGTACCTGATTCTACTGATAATATAGTAGCTTTAGAAAGAATTAAAAAAGCCATAGCTCCAATGAAATTTAGACATATTACAATTACAGATGCAGATATCCATGACCAAATGATAGCCTTTACTTCACAGATGGCCCACCTAGTTTCCAATGCCTTTATAAAAAGCCCTACTGCAAAAGAGCATAAGGGCTTCTCTGCAGGAAGTTATAAGGACCTAACTCGTGTTGCCTACTTAAATGAAATAATGTGGACCGAGTTATTTATGAGCAATTCTGATAACCTCTTGTCAGAACTAGATTTTTTAATTGACCATCTAAACCAATACAAGGAGGCCTTAGCCCATAAGGACTCTAATCTTTTACTTACCCTGTTGGCTAAAGGTAAAGAATCTAAAAAGGAGGTTGATGGTTTATGATTAAATTAAATATAAATGTTTCAAAGAAATATGAGGTTTTAATAGGAAAAAATCTTTTAGCTAAAGCCCCTTTATACATAGAAAAAGTGGCCAAGAGTAAAAAGCTTTTTGTGCTGACAGATGATATTGTTGAAGGCTTGTATGGAAAGACCTTCATAAAACTTATGACAGATGCAGGCTTTCAAACTGAACTTTTTGTTATTAAAAATGGTGAAGAATCAAAAAACTTTGAAGTTTATAAATCAATTATAAATTCTTTAGCATCAAAAGGCTTTACCAGAAATGACTCCCTCATTGCTCTTGGTGGCGGAGTTGTTGGTGATATTGGAGGCTTTGGGGCAGCGACCTACCAAAGAGGCATGGGACTTATACAAATACCTACAACTCTTTTAGCAGCTGTGGACTCCTCTGTAGGGGGTAAAACAGCTATAGACTTAGAGTATGGAAAAAACCTTTTAGGCTCTTTCTATCAGCCTGATTTAGTTATATGTGATATAGATACTTTTAAAACTTTGGATAGAGATATCTACATGGATGGAATGGCAGAAGTTATTAAATACTCCATTTTAGAAAAAGTATCCTTTAAAGATTGGTTAAAAAATGAAGACCTTTTGGACATTAGCCAAGAAACAGTTTTTGAATGTGTCAGGATTAAGCAAGTTATTGTAGAAGAAGATGAGTTGGATAAAGGCATAAGACAAGTTTTAAATTTAGGCCACACCATTGGTCATAGTATAGAACTTCTAAGTAACTACACTGTATCTCATGGGTTAGCTGTTGCTAAAGGCTTAAATGCAATAGCTAAAATATCCTACACTTTAGGTTTTTGTGATAAAAAAACCTTAGATTACATATACAACTTATTAAACCTTCACAAATATCCTCTTACCATTTCATACACAGAAGAAGAATTAGCTCATGCTATTTTATCAGATAAAAAAAGAGAAGACTCCCATATAAACCTTATACTAATTAAGGATATAGGATCTTGTTTTATTCATAAATTAAAGGTTGACCAACTTGTTGATCTTTTTAAAAAGGCTAAAATTTGTGGTGATGGAAATGACTGATAATGTTAAGGTTATTATAAAAAATCCTCATGGAACCCTTGAGGCTATAGAATCTAAGTCACAGGCTCATAGATATATAATAGGATGTGCATTGTCAGACAAGCCTAACAAGTTTACTTTAAAAGAAATGTCTCAAGATATAGAAGCTACTATATCCTGTTTAAATTCCTTAGGAGCAAATATATCTACAAATACTTCAAAAAAAGAAAGTGACTTACTAAGCAATAATGATAATCAAAATAATGAAATTTCAATAGAACCCATAAAGATAGTAAGAAAAAAAACCATACTAGATTGTAATGAATCAGGCTCAACCTTTAGGTTTTTGCTTCCTCTAGCCTGTGCTTTAGAAAGTGAAAGCATCTTTGTAATGAAAGAAGGACTAGCTAAAAGACCTATAAAAGATTTATATAATCAATTAATTAAAAACGGATGCAAGCTTTCTATTGAGGGATCACTTCCCTTTCATACGAAGGGTAAGCTAGAAGCTTCTGATTATGTATTACCTGGAGATGTATCATCTCAATATATTTCAGGGCTTTTAATGGCCCTTCCTCTATTAGATAGAAAAAGCAGCATAAGTCTTTCATCTACAGTTGAGTCCTTAGGCTATATTGAAATGACCCTAGATATGCTAAAAACCTTTCATATTGATATAAAGGTAAGTAGTGATTTTATGAAATATGAAATAGAGGGTAATCAAAAATATATCTCTTCATCTAATGTATCTATTGAAAAGGATTGGTCCAATTCAGCCTTCTTTTTAGCAGCAGGAGCCTTATCGGATAAAGAGATAATTATAAAAGGATTAAATTTAGAGTCCCTACAAAAAGACAAAATGATTCTGGATATACTTAAAAAAATGGGAGCAGATATAGCTATTGATAAAACTGCTATAAGCATAAAGAAAAAGGAGCTTAAGGCCTTAGATATTGATGTGGGCCAGATACCTGACTTAGTTCCCATTTTAAGCATCCTTTGCTCTCTTGCAAAGGGAACAAGTAAAATTTACAATGCAAAGAGATTGCGAATAAAAGAAAGTGATAGAATAGAAAGCACCTATCAAATGCTAAAGGCTCTAGGAGCGGATGTTACAAGTGGTGAAGACTTCTTAATTATTAAAGGAAAACCCCAATTAAATGGAGGACAAATAAATTCCTTTAACGACCATAGGATTGCCATGAGTGGAGCAATAGCAGCTATTGTATCAAGAGAGCCTGTTATTATAGAAAATGCTAAGGCAATAAATAAATCATATCCTTCCTTTTTTGATGATTTTAAAAAGGTAGGAGGACAAATTCAATATACAAGGAGGATGTAAAAATGGCATCTATATATGGAAATAATATTATAGTATCAATATTTGGCCAATCTCATTCCAAAGCCATAGGAGTTACAATAAATAACCTACCCCCAGGTTTTGAGATTGATATGGAAAAACTTGAAAATTTTATGAAAAGAAGAAGTTCTACTGGAAAGGCCTATGCAACAAAAAGAAAAGAGCCGGACAAGGTAGAAATAGTTTCTGGATTAATAAATAATAAAACCTGTGGAGCACCTCTAACAGCTCTTATCTTCAATTCGGACTTTAGACCCCAAGACTATTCTAATTTAAAGAACGTTCCTCGTCCTGGTCATGCTGACTATCCAGCCTTTATGAAGTTTAAAAACTTTCAAGACCCCACAGGAGGTGGTCATTTTTCAGGAAGAATTACAGCAGCCTTAAGTATTGCTGGTGCTATTTCAAAACAAATTCTAGAAAAAAAAGGTATTGATATATATACCCATGTCCAAGAAATACATGGAATAAAGGATGAACAATTCAACCCCTTAGGTCCTACAAAAGAACAAACTAATTCTCTTTTATCCAATTCCTTTCCTGTAATAAATAAAGAGGCAGGTCAAAAAATGGAAGAAGCCATTTTAAAAGCTTCAGATGAAAATGATTCATTGGGTGGAATAATTGAATGTATTGTTACTAACCTACCACCAGGAATTGGAGAACCCATATTTGATGGCTTAGAAAATAATATAGCTAAGGCAATTTTTGGAGTACCTGCTGTAAAGGGAATTGAGTTTGGTAATGGATTTTTTGCTTCAAAATTAAAAGGCTCACAAAACAATGATGCCTATCATATTAAAGATAATCAAGTTAGAACCAAGACAAACAATCATGGTGGAATCTTAGGAGGAATTAGCACTGGCATGCCCCTAATATTTAGAGTGGCTATTAAACCCACCTCTTCTATAGGGCTAGTTCAAGACAGTGTTAATCTAGATACTATGGAAAATGAAAAGCTTTTAGTCTCTGGAAGACACGACCCTTGCATTACACCAAGAGCTGTTCCAGCCATTGAAGCAGCTTGTGCTGTAGCTGTGCTAGATATGTTTATGTCCTACAAAATCTGGAGGTAGAAAATGAAATTAGAAGAATATAGAAAAGATATAAATGAAATAGATCAAAAACTTTTAGATCTCTTTCGTGAGAGAATGAAGCTTTCTCAAAAGATTGGAGAGTATAAAAAGGAAAATGATATTCCCATTTTGAACCCTCAAGTAGAAAGAGAAAAATTAATAGAGCTTACAGGAAAATCAGAAGAAGATATAGCCCTTTATACTAGAATCCTTTTTAACACCTTGTTTGAAATGAGTAAAAGCTATCAAAGTAAACATACTACAGCTAAAACCTCTATGATGAACCAAATTGAAAAGGCCCTAGACTCTACAGATAAGTTGTTTCCATCCACTGGGAATATAGCCTGTCAAGGTGTAGAAGGAGCCTATTCTCAAATAGCCTGTGATAAATTGTTTGACATGCCTAACATCATGTATTTTACAACCTTCGAAGGAGTATTTTCAGCAATAGACAAGGGCCTATGCAAATACGGAGTTCTACCTTTAGAAAATAGTACTGCAGGTTCAGTAAACAAGGTATATGATTTGATGGTCAAATATAAGTTTAATATTATAAGAAGTGTAAGACTAAAAATTGACCATAACTTACTGGCTAAAAAAACAGTTGCCCTAAAAGATATTAAAGAGATTTATTCCCATGAACAGGCTATTAACCAATGCTCTGAATTTCTAAAGACCTTAGGTGATGTAAAAATAACAGTATGTGAAAACACAGCTATTGCAGCACAAATGGTAGCAAATAGTGATCGTAATGATGTTGCTGCTCTTTCTTCTAGAACCAGTGCAGACCTTTATGGTTTAAGTATTTTAAAAGAATCGGTCCAAGACAAGGGTAACAACTATACTAAATTTATTTGTATTTCAAAAAATATTGAAATATACCCAGGAGCTGATAGAACCAGCTTAATGATGGTCTTACCTCATAGGCCAGGTTCTCTTTATTTAGTTTTGGCTAGGTTCTATGTTTTGGGAATTAATCTAGTAAAACTTGAAAGCCGCCCCATACCAGATAGAGATTTTGAATTTATGTTTTATTTTGATATTGCCACATCTGTTTACTCAGAACAATTCACTCAGCTAATAAATGAACTAGATGAGATGAGTGAAAAATTTAGATACTTAGGATCTTATTCGGAGATAATATGAAAAAGTTTGGATTGCTTGGAGAAAAACTAGGGCATAGCTACTCCCCATTAATACATTCATACCTGGGATCATATCCCTATCTTCTCTTTGAAAGAAATCCAGATCAAGTTGCAGACTTTTTTAAGGATAAGAGCATTGTAGGTTTCAATGTTACAATCCCTTATAAAAAACTTGCCTATGAGCTTTGTGATTGTGTCTCGGATATAGCAAAAGAAACTAAAAGTGTTAACACTGTTTTTAAGACAAACAATCATGAAATCTTGGGAGAAAATACTGACTACTATGGCTTTTTATACACTGTTAAAAAGAGTGAAATTGTTTTTTCTGGACAAAAGATCTTAATTCTAGGAAGTGGTGGAGTCTCTTCTACAATCGCTTTAGTAGCAAGGGATTTAAGTGCCTCCTCTATAGTAGTTCTTTCTAGAACTGGTAAAGACAACTACGACAATATCTACAAACACTATGATGCTGATATCATAATCAATTGCACCCCTGTTGGTATGTATCCTAATAATGGAAAGGCTATTATTGATCTAGCAAAATTCGAAAATCTTAAGGCCTTGTTTGACCTCATTTACAATCCTTATATAACAAAATTAATGTATGATGCAAACTCTTTAAACATTCCTTCTTTTAATGGACTTACTATGCTGGTAGCTCAAGCTAAAAAGGCGGCTGAGCTTTTTATTGGGCAAAATATAGCAGATGAACTAGTAGATACAATTGTAGAAGATATAAAAAGGCAAACCTTAAATGTAATTCTAATTGGTATGCCTGGAAGTGGAAAGTCTTCTATAGGACTTCATCTAAGTAAAATAACCAAAAGGCCTTTTTTTGATAGTGATTTAGAAATTGAAAAAAGATTTGGTAAAAGCCCCGCCACTATTATAAAGACAGAAGGGGAGGACTACTTTAGAAAGCTAGAAACACAAGTCTTAGCTGACTTATCCAAAGAAAAAACCTCTATAATTGCTACAGGTGGAGGAGTTGTTACAAGAGATGAAAATAAATACTATCTTTTGCAAAACAGCCAACTTGTCTATATTAAAAGATCCCTTCATCACTTGTCCACCCAAGACAGACCCCTTTCTTTAAACATGGATCTTAATAAACTCTATGAAGCAAGAAAAGATAATTATATTAATTGGTCTAACCATCACTTTGATAATATTGGCATTATTGAAACTGCCCAAGCAATAAAAAAGGAGTTAGGTATATGAAGCTTTTAATAATAAATGGCCCAAATTTAAATATGTTGGGCATAAGAGAGCCAGAAATTTATGGTAAAGAAAGTTATTTGGATCTTGTAAATTATATTGAAAAAGTCTGTGAACAATATGAAATTTCTTGTGAGATTTTTCAGTCTAACCACGAAGGTGCAATTGTTGATAAAATCCAAGAGGCCTTGGGAATTTTTGATGCCATTGTTATAAATCCCGCTGCCTATACCCATACTAGCCTAGCCATAGCTGATGCCCTAAAAAGTGTTAACCTTCCAACCATAGAGGTCCATTTGAGCGACATAAATAAAAGAGAGGCCTTTAGAAAGCTTTCTTTTGTAAAGGATGTAGCCATAAAAAGTATTATGGGTAAGGGTTTTTTAGGATATAAGGAGGCTATTCTGTTTTTAAAGGGTTATTGCCCATAGTAGGCATCTTTACCATGTTTTCTTTTAAAATGCTTATCTGTTAAATATTTGCTTATTGGACTAACTTCACTATTTAAGGTCTCTGTTAAATAAGCAATCTTTGCCACTTCTTCTAGTACCACACTGTTAAATACAGCATTTTTTGCATCGCTTCCCCAAGTAAAGGGACCATGGCTTTTTATTAAGCAGGCTGGGATATCTTGATACTTTAAATATTCAAAGGTTTCAACAATAAGTTTTCCTGTGTTTTTTTCATATTCTTCCATAACTTCTTCTTTTAGCATTTGTCTGGTACAAGGAATCTTTCCATAAAAATAATCAGCATGGGTGGTTCCATAAGGGTTTATCCCTTTTCCTGCTTGGGCAAAGGCTGTGGCATAAACACTATGGGTATGAGCTACCCCCCAAACATCACTAAAGGCTTTGTAAATTTCAATATGAGTTGGAGTATCACTAGAGGGTTTTAATTCGCCTTCTACTCTTTCATTGTTTAAATCAACCACTATCATATCTTTATAGGTAAGAATGTTGTAGTCTACTCCGCTGGGCTTTATTACTAAATATTGGCGGGTTTTATCTAGGCCACTCACGTTTCCCCATGTATATTTAACTAATCCTTGATTGACTAGTTCTATATTTGCTTCGTAAACTTCTTTTTTTAAATCTTCTAGCATTTTGCAGACTCCTTTACTCTTTTTCCATTTTGAACATTTTGTCGCTTATCTTTTTGGCTACTGGAATTCCAATATTAGCAAGAGGTATGGAAATAATGACACTAACTAAAGCTGACTTCAAAAATGCTATCCAAAAACCTTTTACAAATCCTAGATTAATAACCACCATTAAAAATGAAATTGGGACTGAAATAATAATAGCTGCAAGACAAGAAAAAACTATATTGTAATACTTCTTATTTAATCTCATAAACTTTCCTTTTTCTATCATTCAAAAGATAAGATATCTTTTATTATTGCTTTTTTCTTTCTTTGTTTTTTTATTTGTTTATTTCTATTTTTTCTTTAGTCTTTGTTTTCTTTCCATACTTTAGTATACCACAAAATCCGCTCTAAGGCGGATTATAGTGGTATATTGCTTACTTTTTAGCTTAAAATCTTCCATTTTCCTTTAGTTTAAACTTAGAAACCATTTCTTTTAACAAATGGGCTTGACTGCTCATTTCTTCACTTGCTGCAGCACTCTCTTCAGAGGTTGCGGCATTTACTTGAACAACCTTGGATACTTGATTTATTCCTTGATTCACTTGGTTAATTCCCAGAGTTTGTTCATTAGAAGCTATGGTTATGTCATTGACCAGCTGTGCTACTTTATCTACCTGATCTACAATCTCTTTAAGTGCATCAGCCGTATGGTTAGCAATTCTTCTACCATTTTGTGTTTTTTCTATGGAACCTTCTATCATTTCAGTGGTTTCTTTAGCGGCACTTGCAGAACGAGCTGCTAAGTTTCTTACCTCCTCAGCGACTACAGCAAAACCTTTTCCATGCTGTCCTGCCCTTGCAGCTTCTACAGCAGCATTTAAGGCAAGAATGTTGGTCTGGAAAGCAATATCATCAATTACCTTTATGACCTTGGAAATATTAGCAGAAGCATGGTTTATTTCCTCCATAGCATTGAGCATTTCACCCATTTCTTGGTTTCCTTGAACAGCATTTTCCTTGGTTTTTGAAGTCAGGTCATTTGCCAGATTGGCATTTTCCGTATTTTGTGAAGTTTGAGCTAGAATCTCTTCCATTGATGCAGATAACTCTTCTACTGAACTAGCTTGCTCAGAGGCACCTTGAGAAAGAGCTATGCTGGTATCAGATACCTGTTGAGAACTTACAGCTACTTGGTCTGAAGCATTTGTTATTTCTCTAAAAGCTTCATTAAGATTTTCTAAGAGCATTTTTAAGGAATTACCCATGGTATCTTGTTCACTAACCAACTTTATATCTAAAGATAAATCATTGTTGGCAATTTTTTCTAAACACTCATCAGCATAAGTCATATTATCTACAAAGGCAGCAAAAGACTTAAGAGATTCACCTAATTCGTCTTTGCTTTCAGCTTCTTTTAAGATATCCTCTTTAACCTCATCACTGTAGTTTAAGTTTCCAGTTCTTCCAGCTTGGTCCATAATGCCATGCATCTTTTTTAAGTGTCTAGTTATCATTTGAGATAATACAAAGGCAATAATTATTGCAAATACAAGAACACAAACAAGGGCTGCTGCTACAACAATTAAAGAGTTAATTGCAGTTTGTTTGGTTATATTAACTCTTTCCGATATTCCCTCATAGACCTCTTTAACTGCTTCATCAATAGCTAAAGAAGCAGCTTGTCCCATGGGAATTGCATAGGCTGCAGCTACGTGGGATGCATCATTTGCCGCAGAAAAATCATAAGTATAGTCATAACGCTTTTCAATTATTTCTATTAGCTTTTTTGCACTTAGTTTTTCTCCCGCTGTAGGAGATTTACTTTGATACTCTTTTAAAAGCACAATTGTGTCATCCATTTTGTTTATAATTTGAGGAACATAATTAGAATCGAAAGAATATTGAAAAGTTCTTGATAAAAGCCTAAAGGCAGTTATCTCGTCACTTATTTTACTAGCTAAAAACAGCTGATTTTTACTAATATTGCTTTCTATCTGAAATCTCATGAACTCTTCAACTCCTGCCACCAACTCAGCACCACTGGCGCCAAAAATTGTTCTACCTTGGTCAAGTTCGATTTCTTTTTGTATCATATCTTCTATAGCATCATTCCATAGAGAATATTGATTGTAGGCATTGGTTAAACTTTCTCTAAATTTTTCATATAGAGTAAAATTGTCAATACGCCTAAATACTTCCTCAAATCTTTCTTCTACCTCTTGAGATGCTTGTCTAAAATCTTCCCTTGCACCTTCATCAATTGTTTCATATAGGATATGGGCATATATGTCTGCATCTTGATAGGCTCTTAGAGCTTGATTTAATTCATCTTGAAATGTGACATTTTGTTCAATTATTTCAACACCTTGAATATTGTTCACATTAGCCACTATAACAAAGGCTACAGCAGCACACATCAATAGAATTACAAGACCAAATGCAACAAGGATCTTGTTTCGCACCTTAAGATTTTTAAATCTTCCCATTATTTTTCCTGCCTTTCTTTTCCATAAAGGAATTTTGCTTATTTCTAAGCGGATACTTTTTATATCGGCAACAAAAAAAGGGACTAAAGACTTTTACCTATATTCCTTTTATTAGTTTTTATATTCTCTATTCTCTATTCTGTATTTCTGACAAGTCTATTCTTCTAATCCTAAGCTTAGTCAAGCAGTTCATCTTATCCTCTTTACCACCAGCGCAGTAGGCTAGTAAGATTGAATCTTTTGTAAAATGGATGGCTGTGTAACAAAAACCAGCATCCTCATCTGTCTCAATATATGAAAAATTAGACCAAGATGCTCCTTCATCCTCACTAATTGCACATATTAAAGGACTTCTTCCCCAACCTGCTTTGGATATCTTTCTAGTCTGATAATTTGGTATAGGGTTCCAGACAGCAAATAGGTGTCCGGTGTAAGGATTTCTTTTCATAGAAAGTGGAGAAAGGGGGCTGGTAAAAAAGGAAGGCTCTGGCTGAGACCAGGTTTTTCCTTGGTCTTTTGAAAACATTTGATATTGTCTTCCTAAATCAGTTCTTGCCCAAGCCATTAATAAATTATCTTTAAGAAGTATAAGACCAGGTTCTTGTAAACCGCTTTTAGTTTGTGTAACATTTAAAAGAGATATATTCGGAGATTCCACCCAGGTTTTTCCATTATCTAAAGAAGAGAAATAGTGGACTTGACCCTTTTGGTTTATTCTTTTTTCTCCATTTTCTTCAAGAACTTCATGCTTTGATGCTAAAAACATAATTTTACCTGATGATAAAATGATAACCCTATCATTATTAACAACATAATAGCCCGGTTTTGAAATACAAGAAATTGCATCACTCCAACTTTTCCCTTCATCACTAGAATGACGCATATGTAAGGTGCATTGGTTCTCATATCCTCTTTTTACTAAATAGAAGATAGCAATATCTCCATTGTTTAGCCGTATTAATGAGACACTCATAAGGTTTTGTGCTTTTTCTTCTTGGGGAGAAAATAAGATTTTTCTATCAGACCAAGTCTTTCCTTCATCTTTAGAAAAAATAATCCCTATACTTGCTGGTGCTCCATCTGCATGGCTGTCTTTTGTATAGTGGCTATAGGCAAACATAATTGTGCCATCTTTGAGCTGCAAAAAAGCTCCTTCACTATTTCGTGGATTATTCTTTATGGGGGGCATTTCAAAAACTATTTGTCCTAATTCTTTCATTATTTACCTTTCTTTTCCTGTTAACTAGATTATATTATGTATAAAGAGGGGATAAAAGAGATTTAGCCAATACTATCAATTTTTCTAATCACAAGCCATTTACCGTCATTTGAAGATCCTACTCTTTCTACTATGTTTTTTTCAAGCAACTTCACAAAATCTCTCTTAATTGTTCGTACCGATACATTAAACTCATTTGCTAGTTCTACTTGTGTTACAAAAGGATTTTCTAAGATTGAATTTATTATATCTAACTCTCTTCTGTAAAGTTTAGATGAATCAAAATTATATTCTTCATCCAAAACATATGTATCTTTTGCTTTTGATAAGGGAAAATTAACTCGAATAAAGTTGGGATAAAATTCAAAAATAGACTTATCATAGTATTTCAAAATTCGACTTACTCCTCTTCCAAGTTGCTCAACCAAACCTAAATCCCTAAAGACTTTGGTAATCTCAGGATTTCTAGGGGCAGAGAACCCTTTTAAAAACTCTTCTTTACTTATATTATGGGGTAATCCACCTGATGATGTAATGGATAATCTGTCCCTAAATAGTTCAAATTTTGGAGGTAGTTCATTTTCCCATGAAGTATGAACTATGGCATTTATTACAGCTTCTCTTAATGCTATTGGATTGATTATCCTTTTTTCTTGACCATTGCTTGGTGTATTTGGTGTAATTGTTGTAAATCTTCTATTTAAAGTATCAAGTTTATTTAAGATATTGTAGGTTGCTTTTACCAAACAACAGTTTCCATATTCTTCTATTTCAACCAAGTCATCTGCTATATTGCCTTCATAGACAGCTATTTTTATAGACACATCATTCTTGTCTGAAAGAAGATAATCTAGATAGTTATATGAGCCCCTATCTACAAGTGCTTTGATGTACTTATAAAAATTATCACTTATGCTAGAATCCTTTTCTTCATAAAGGTTTTTAAGTTGACTAAAGGTTAAATCTTGCTTTGGGGAGGGTATATTTTTCAAGTTATTTCTTATGCGATTTGAGAAAAGCTTAAAAATCATGTCTGATGGCATTTTTTCTGAAAAAGCTCCAATCCTTAAAAAACAAGCATCTTCTACCATTCCCATTTCTTTTAAATAATAGGGTTTTTCGTATCCAGATGCTACTATAACTTTAATAATATCTACCCCTTCAAGATTAATTATTTGAACATCAAATAAGCCTATTGGGTTAGGTAAAATCTTGTTTTTTATTCTTTCTTTTATATCTTCTTGAATTTTATTTAAATCATCCTTAACCCCAAGTACTTTTCCATCATTGCCTACTCCTATATACAAATTTCCTCCTTCTGTATTTAAAAAGGCAATTACTTCTTTTTCAAAATTATCACTTAAACTTTCTATAAATTCATTATGCTTATCTACAACCACATTTTTCATATCTTTTGTCTCCTATATGTATTGTACTCTTTGTCACCTATAATGTCACCAACGTGTCACCAAGTAACCAATATTTACATTTTTTCCCTATTAATATACAATTCATATTCTGGAATATAATATTCCTTATGAAGATGAAAGAAGGTAGTACTAGGTGCTTAAACTAAGAAATATAAAAAAGAGTTACAGGGTGGGAGATTTTTTTCAAAATGCTCTCAACGGCGTTGACATAGATTTTAGGAAAAATGAATTTGTATCCATACTAGGCCCCAGTGGGTCTGGTAAAACTACCCTGCTAAATATAGTTGGTGGTCTTGATAGGTATGATTCAGGGGACTTAATAATAAATGGAAAATCCACCAAGGACTTTAAAGACTCTGAATGGGATGCCTACAGAAACAATTCAATAGGCTTTGTCTTCCAATCATATAACTTGATTGGCCATATAAGTGTAGTTAAAAATATTGAGCTTAGCCTAACCTTAAGTGGAGAATCTGCAAGTGTACGCAGGAAAAAAGCAATGGAAGCCTTAGACCTTGTAGGACTTAAAGAACATGCTAAAAAGAAGCCTTCTCAATTATCCGGTGGCCAGATGCAAAGGGTTGCCATTGCAAGAGCCCTAATAAATAATCCAGATATTATATTAGCTGATGAACCTACAGGAGCTTTGGATAGCGAGACTAGTACTCAAATCTTGGAACTTATTAAAGAAGTAGCACAAGACAAATTAGTTATTATGGTTACCCATAATGAAGAAATAGCTAGAAGATACTCTAATAGAATAGTTAAAATAAATGATGGCCAAATTATAGATGATTCAAACCCAGTTGTTGAAAATGAAGAAGAAAAACATAAATATGCAATAAAAAGAACATCCATGAGCTTTTTTACAGCTCTTAATCTTTCTTTTAATAATATTCTAACTAAAAAGGGAAGGACAATTTTGACATCCTTTGCCTCTAGTATAGGAATAATTGGAATAGCCCTTATACTAGCCCTCTCAAATGGCTTTGATAAGCAGGTTAAGAATTATGAAAAGGAAACCATGTCAGCCTTTCCCATAATGATTTCTCAAAGTGCTATGAATATTGATTTTGACCAGTTGCAAAACATACAAAATGAGCATATCTTTGGTGCCAAAGATGACTATCCTGATATAGAGGCTATTTATCCTCATGACCCATCAAAGACCTCCATGAGACACACCAATAAGATTACAGAGGACTATGTAGCACATGTGGAAAATATAGATCCCAGTCTAGTTTCTGGAATCCAGTATTCTAGGGCCATAAACTTTAATCTTATGATAAAAAAAGAAGATAGTATTGGCATTTTAAATTCATCTGATATTAGGTTTTCTGTTATACCTAAAAAACTAGACACCTCTTCTATAAGTGTATTGGAGGCTAATTATGATTTATTAGCAGGAAGGTATCCTGCATCCAAATATGATTTAGTTTTAGTTATAGATAAGAAAAACAGGGTTAATATAAGGATATTGGAAGAATTAGACTTTGATATAAGTAAAGAAACTATCCCCTTTAGTGAAATCCTAGAAACAAGGTTCAAACTCATTATGAATGATGACCTTTATACCCCTCTTGAAGATGGCTTTATTATGAGCTCTGACTTTGATAAGGCATATAATAGTCCAAACTCAGTTGAACTTAAAATAAGTGGAATTGTAAGAGAAAAAGAAAAGGCCACCCTTCCTATTTTAAATATGGGAGTAGCCTACTCTGAGGACTTAGTCTCTTTTGTAATGGAAGAAGCTCAAAAATCAGAGGTGGTTAAAAAGCAAAATGAAGTGGATTATAATGTTTTTGCTATACTAGGCCCTGCCTCTCCTTTAGCAAAAATGGATAAAGAACAGGTTTTATCCTCCTTAGGAGCAAGGGCTATACCTTATTCAATAAATATTTATCCAGCTGACTTTTCTTCAAAAGATGCTATTTTAAAATATCTTGATTCATATAACTCATCTGTTAGTGAAGCAGAAGATGAGATAATCTACACCGACCTAGCTGACATGATAACCAGATTGTCTGGAGGAATAATGGATGCCATAACCTATGTGTTAATTGCTTTTTCATCCATCTCCTTGGTGGTTTCAGTTATTATGATTGGGATAATTACATATATCTCTGTTCTTGAAAGAACAAAAGAAATTGGTATTCTAAGAGCACTTGGTGCTAGAAAGATAGATATTAAAAATGTCTTTAATGCAGAAACCTTCATAATTGGAAGTTTCTCTGGACTTATAGGTATTTTTATAGCAAGAATGCTTATCTTTCCTACAAATATTATCTTAAAGAACCTTTCTAATCTTGATAATGTGGCAGTAATGAATCCTGTTCATGCCTTAGTCTTAATATTAATTAGTGTAGCTCTTACCATAATAGGAGGGGCAATACCTGCTGGAATTGCTTCAAGAAGAGATCCTGTGGAGGCTTTAAGGTCTGATTAATATTAATAAAAAAGTAACACTTTGTTCATGAAATTTTAATACTTGCTCATTAGACTTAAAGTACATTAATGGCTTTTTAATTTTGTAACTCTTCCTCCTCAGATAAAGCTAAAGCCGTTAATACTGAAACAAAAATAACTCCTCATTAGCGTTTCAAAAAAAATAGCACCTAAGTGCTATTTTTTAGTATCTCTTTTTCTTTTTATAGCCAAACTCTCATTTCACTTTCACCTCTGTTGGCAAAGGTATAATAAGGGATTAGTTTCAAAGTTTTCTCCTCATATTCAAAAGGCTTACAAGAATAAAGCTCTGGTCTTTCCTTGGGAATTTCTACCTTAAGCTCAATAATGTTAGTGTCCAACTCATCTGACCAGGTCTTACTAAACTTTCCATCATAATTAAATCGAATATTATTTAAGGAAAAATCGTTATCCACTCTTTCAGCACAATAGACCATAGGTCCGATCATTATTGCAGTTTTATGGGAATTTTCATGAACCTTTGGATTTGAACGAACGTATCTCAACTCCATAGGAAACTCAACTTCAACAGTGCTTTCCTTTTGGTCTAGGTCAATATAAAGGTAGCCTTTAGTTAACTTGTATTCACAACTTTTGCTGTTTAATTTTACATTTACTTGGCTTGCCCAATAAGGTTTTCTTATAGCTAATCTTTTTACATTACTGGCTTTAACTAAAACCTTGCTATCTAGCGGATAGTCTGTTTTTATTGAAGCCTTAATCTTATCATCTTCCATCTTTGAAGTAATAAACTGGTTGATATAAAGGGTATCCTCTTCTAAGGTGTAGATATAATTGTTTAGATTTGCAATAAAACGAAGCACATTTGGGGGACAGCAAGAACAGGAGAAAACTTCTTTTCTTTGAGTAAGTGCACTGTGTTCTCTAAAGGTGGTAGATACATTTCTCTTGTTTAATTCTGGCTGAATCTCTAAGGGATTTTCATAAAAGAAGGATTTACCATCTAAAGATATTCCTGAAAGCATTCCATTATACATTATTCTTTCTACAGTATCTGCATATACAGAGTCTTTTTCTAATAAGAGCATACGCTGGGCAAAAAAGGCTAAAGCTATTGCAGCACAGGTTTCTCCATAGCCTCTAGAGTTGGGTAAATCATAGTCTAAGGTATAAGCTTCGCCTAAAGGAGAAGTTCCTGTGCCTCCAGTTATATACATCCTTTTATTTACAATATTGGAAAAAATTGCTTTTGCTGCCTTTAAAAGATCCTTATCATTATACTTAAGAGCTAAATCAGCCATGGATGAATACAAATAGCTGGCACGAACTGCATGACCTTCACCTGTGGTCTGTTCTCTTACAGGAAGATGATCTTGTACGTTGTAGCGGTTATAGTTTTCTGTTATCCAAGGTTCTTCTATTGTTCCTCTAGTGTCTACAAAATGCTTTGATAGTTGTAAGTACTTTTCTTTTTTGGTCAAATCATATAATTTTACTAAAGCTAGCTCAATCTCTTCATGGCCTGGTGTTTTAAAAGGCCTATCATCTTCAACAACAAAGACTTGGTAAATGTAGTCAGCAAAATCTTCTACTAGTCTTAAAAACTTATCCTTACCAGTAGCCTTGTAATACTCAACAGCTGCTTCCATTAAGTGTCCTGCATTGTATAGTTCATGATTCCACCTATTTGTCCATCTGGCTTCAGGCTTTCTTAAAAAATGCGAATTAAAATATCCATCTTCAGAACGGTTTTTTTCTATTAAATCTACTAAATTATCAACAAAGGCTTCTAGCTCTTCATTTCTTTCTTTTTGAAGAATAAAGGCTGCTCCCTCAATCCATTTAGCCACATCTGAATCATAAAAAATATGTGGTATGGGTTTTTCTGGATCTGAAAAATCCCAAGCACTAAATCGATTAGTTTCTGCAAATCTATCTTGTACAGCCTTAAGAGTTACTTCTTTATTAAGTTTTTGTCTCTTTTGCCAAAACCCTCCAGTTATTTCTACTTTTCTTGTTTCAATATGCATATCCATAACTCCTAATAGTATTTGCTTGAATTGTACCATAATTAGATTTTTTTTGATGCCCTTAAAAGATTTTTTAATACATGCTAAAATAGGTATGAAATATGTAATGGAGAGAAAAGCATGAAAACCGTACTAATAACCGGAGCCTCAAGAGGTATAGGTAAAAAAACAGCATTAGACTTCCTAAAAGCAGGCTATAATGTTGCTGCAAATTACTGCAATACCCATCTAGATGAAGAAGATTATGAGGATTACAAAAATAATATTCTTTGTTTAAAGGCAGATATCAGTAAATATGACCAGGTTGAAAAGATGGTAAGCGCGGTTTTGTCTCACTTTGGCAGCATTGATATTGTAATAAACAATGGTGCTGTTTCACACTATGGTCTTTTAATCCAAATGACCGAAAGTGAATGGGATGATATTATGGGAGTTAACCTTAAGAGCCTTTTTAATGTTTGTAAATCTGTACTACCCCACATGATAGATAAAAAAGCTGGAAAGATAATTAACATATCTTCAATGTGGGGTATAACTGGCGCTAGCTGTGAAGTTGCATATTCCACAACAAAAGCAGGGGTTATTGGATTTACAAAAGCATTAGCAAAAGAAGTAGCACCTTCAAATATTCTAGTAAATTGTGTTGCTCCAGGGATAATTGAAACAGATATGATTTGTGATTTTGATAAAAAGGATTTATCCAGTCAAGTTCCCCTTGAAAGGCTAGGGTCAACTGAGGATGTTAGTAACATGATCCTTTTTCTAGCTAGTGATAAGGCTAGCTATATTACAGGGCAGGTCTTTTCTGTTAATGGTGGCTATCTAATCTAGGACAAGTTAAAACTGAGTTCATAAACAATTATTAACATAATATGAGTAGATTTGGGAGAGATTTTATGAATCGCATAAAAGATTTTTTGAGAAAAAGATATGGAATGGACCTTTTAAACAAGGCTTTACTCTTATTTTATTTTCTTTTTCTTTTCATATACTGGTTAAGTAAATTAAAGATATTTATGTATCTAGGCTTGTTTTTTATAGCCTTTCAGCTATTTCGTTTCTTTTCTAGTAACCACAATGCCAGGGCTAGAGAAAACATGATTTTTTTAAAGTACTGGAATAAGACTAAAAGGTTTTTTACTGGCAAAAAGAAAAGAATAACAGACCCTCACTACAAGTACTTTAAGTGTCCCAACTGTAAAACTGAAGTTCGAGTCCCCAAAAACAAGGGAAAAATTCGAATTACTTGTCCTAAGTGTAAGAATGTTTTCATCAGAAAAACATAGATTTTTTCAACCCCTATTTTTTATCCTCTATTTTTCCTAACTGCTTAGCTTTTTAGGTTTTTTCAACTTATTATTAAAATTTCTTCTAATAGGGTATAATGTAGCTGTAAAACCACAATCCAATAAGCATCATTTTTAAAATTATCTAATTATGGATAGGAGGACCACATGCAATTATTAAAAGCTTTAGAGCAAATAAGGACCCCTTTTTTTGATAAGTTCTTTTTGCTAGTAACTCAATTGGGAGAAGAATTGGTTTTTACAGTTATTCTCTTAATAGTAATTTGGACCATAAGCAAAAAACATGGTTACCAAATGTTTTTCATTTTCACTATTGGATCTCTTGTAAATCAAGTGGCAAAGCTAATATTTAAAATTCAAAGACCCTGGACCTATGATGATGGAATAACTCCTGTAAAAGGATCTGTGGAAGGAGCAGGAGGCTATTCATTCCCATCTGGTCATACCCAACAATCTGTAAGTCTTTTTGGCTCAATAGCTATGTTCTTAAAGAAGGTTTGGGTTTATATAGCTATGATTTTTCTAATACTTATAGTGGCTTTTTCACGTATGTATTTAGGAGTTCATACCCCTGCAGATGTTTTCACTTCCCTTGGGGTCGGTTTGATTTTACTATTCTTTTCAGCCTTTCTCTTTAAGAAGTTTGACAAGTACAAATATGGAGATGCTTACCTATTTGCCATAATGGGTCTTGTGACAGCCATAGCTATAGTTGTACTTTCTTTTAGTAAAGTTGATACTGAGGAATTTATAGGTAGTGTTGCCAATGGTTGGAGACTCTTAGGTTGTTGTATTGCTATGGTTATAGCAATTGTAGCAGATGTAAAATTTATTAAATTTGAAGTAAAGGCTAAATGGTGGCAACAAATTATTAAAATTGTTGTAGGCCTAGGTGGAGTTTTAGCAATTAAAACTTTCTTAAAGCAACCACTTCTAAATCTTTTCAACAATCATCCAATTGCTGAAGGCACAAGATACTTTTTAATAATTTTATTTGCAGCCTTAATCTTTCCTTACTTTTTCAAATTTCTTAATCCAAAAGCAAGAAAAGAGCAATAGTCAAAGTTAAATTCGACTCAGACTTTAAAAAAAAGGATACTCTTTTAAAAGGAGATCCTTTTTATTTTTACTAATTTTCCATGAATAATTATGTATTTACAAAAATATCCATTTTAAATCAACTGTTTTCACAGGAGCATGTGGATAAGTGGCTTTTAAATTTATACCTTAATTAAGGACTTAATTGCAATTCATTTTTCCTTATCCACAGGAATTGTGGATAACCTGTGGATAACTTTGGGATAAAACAAAGCACCTTGTAAAAAGGTGCAATGATTTAATGAATTTTTATTTTTTATTTAAAGAAAAATAGTCTCTATCTTTACTTTTATTCTTCTACTTCATCTTTTTTATCTGTCTCTTCTTTGCTTGTTTCTTCCTTTTCATCCTCATCTAAACATTCTTCAATCTTTGCAGCTGCAACCACTGCATTATCTTGGTCTATTCTCATTACTGTGACTCCTTGAGTTGCACGGGACAAGATAGAGATTTGTTCCACATCAATCCTGATAATATCACCTTCTTGAGACATTAATAGTATGTCATCTTCATCTGAGGCTATCATGGAGGCAATTAGAGGACCGGTTCTTTCTGTAACCTTATAGGTAATAACTCCCTTACCTCCTCTTTTTTGAACAGGATATTCAGATACAAAGGTTCTTTTTCCAAAGCCCTTTTCAGTTATCATTAAAAGAGTCTCTTCATCTTTTACAAGGCTCATGCCAACTACATAGTCATTATCATCTAACCTTATGCCAATTACACCTTTAGAAGAGCGGCCAGTCTCTCTGGTATCTTCTTCTGTAAACTTAATTGCTTTACCTTCTTTTGTAATCATCATAACCGTATCGTTACCTTCAGTGAGTTTAACAGTTATTAAATCATCATCATCTCTTAGGGTAACAGCAATGATGCCTCCCTTTCTAATGTTTGCATAATATTTTAGGGGAGTCTTTTTAGCAAAGCCCATTTTAGATGCCATCAATACATTTTGCTCTGTTTCAAAACTTTCTATTGGCAATATGGCAGTAACCTTTTCATTGGCTTCTAATTCTAAAAGATTGACTATAGCTGTGCCTCTAGCAGTTCTGCTGGCTTCTGGGATTTGATATCCTTTTAACTTGTATACCCTACCTCTAGAAGTGAAAAAGAGTAAGACACTATGGGTAGAGGTTGTAATAAGGTCTATTACTGCATCTTCATCCCTAGTAGTAACACCAATAATACCTTTACCGCCTCTATTTTGACTCTTGTAGGTATCAACAGGCATTCTTTTAATATAACCAAACCTTGTTAGGGTAAGAACAACAGTCTCTTCTTTTATGAGGTCTTCATCCAATAAGTCGTCTTCAGAATCCTCTATTTGTGTTCTTCTTTCATCTCCATACTTACGATTTATTACATCTAACTCTTCTACAACAACTTTATTTGTTGCATCTTCACTTTCTAAAATATTTTTATAATATTTAATCTTTTCAGTTAAGTCGTCATATTCATTTTGCAGCTTTAAGATTTCTAAGCCTGTTAATCTTCCCAAACGCATATCTACAATTGCTTGAGCTTGTCTATCTGTAAAGTCAAAATTCTCCATAAGTCTTCTTTTTGCTTCTGGTTCATTAGAACTTTTTCTTATGGTGGCAATTACTTCATCTAAAATATCTACAGCCTTGATTAAACCTTCTAATACATGAGCTCTTGTTTGGGCCTTGTCCAAATCAAAGCGGGTTCTTCTTTGAATAATTTCCACTTGGTGGGCAATATAGTGCTCAAGCATTTGCTTAAGGTTTAAAATCTTTGGTTCATAACCTGTTTCTGTGGGAACAAGAGCCAACATGTTCATGTTGAAAGCATCTTGAAGTTGTGTATGTTTATATAATCTGTTGAGAATAACATTGGCGTTAGCATCTCTTTTTAGAGTTATGATTATTCTTACTTCTTCATTTCTATCTGATTCATCATTAATCTCAGATATACCTTCTATGGTTTTTGCTTTTACTAGGTCTGCTATCTTTTCAATAAGTTTTGCTTTATTTACTTGATAAGGTAAATCATGGACTATAATTCTTTGTCTGCCATTTGCTAATTCTTCAATTTCAGCCTTACCTCTAACAACAACCCTGCCTCTTCCTGTTTTGTAGGCTTGATAAATTCCAGAACGACCCATTATTGTTCCATAGGTTGGAAAGTCAGGTCCTTTTATATGTTCAATTAATTCATCAATGGTTATTTCAGGATTGTCTATAACTGCCTTAATCCCATTTATAACCTCGGTTAAGTTGTGAGTTGGAATGTTTGTTGCCATTCCAACAGCAATACCAGAAGAACCATTAACCAAAAGATTAGGAAATCTAGAAGGCAATACCACTGGTTCCATTTCATGGTCATCAAAGTTAGACTTAAAATCTACTGTTTCTTTGTTGAGATCTGCTAGCATTTCTGTAGCAATTCTTGTCAGCCTTGATTCTGTATATCTCATGGCTGCAGGTGGATCTCCATCTCTAGAACCAAAGTTTCCATGGCCGTCCACTAGAGGATATCTTAAGGAAAAATCTTGAGCCATTCTTACCATAGCATCATAAACAGCAATATCACCATGGGGATGATATTTACCTAAAACTTCACCTACTGTGGCTGCACATTTTCTATGGGTTTTATCAGGTTGGAAACCTAAGGTATGCATGGCATATAAAATTCTTCTATGAACCGGCTTAAAACCATCTCTGACATCAGGTAGGGCTCTGTCTGCAATAACACTCATTGCATACTCAATAAAAGCCGACCTCATTTGCTCTTCAATATCTACTGGAATTATCCTAGAAACGTCTTTATTTTCAGTATTTTGCATATATTTTCTTGAATCTCTTTTCTTTTTCTATCCTACTAATTATACCATAAAGCCTCTTTTATTTCCACTTTTTCCCCCCTTTTTACCAGTAAAAAAGGCCCTTTAAGGCCTTTTGCTTTTTCACTATTTTTATATAATTTTTTTGGTTCTTAGTTACTTCTATTTCTTAAAAAAGTTATGGTAGATTGGTCAGGATTAAAGATTTTTAATCTAATTCCCCTTATATTATACTTTCTAATATATTGATTTCCTCTTTCAGGTGTAAAGATAATATGTCCACTTACACTGGTACCTCTTAGTTTGTAGGTCCCTTTTTCAGCCCATTGGTCTACCCCATACATAAAGGTCTCATAGGTCTTATCACTGGCAAAGTAAATATAGGCGCCATCGGTAGTAGTATCTGGTTGAACCTCTGCCCACCATGTTCCTACTATAGACTTAAATACTAAACCTGAGATAACACCAATGACTATTAAAACCAAAATAGATATGGTTAGTATTCTTTCTATTTTTAATTTTCTTAAGGTTTTTTGGTCAACATTTGCAACTTTATTATCTGACATATTGCAACTCCTTTAAAATTGTAATTTATATAATATCATAAAACTAATGTTTTGCACAAAACATTTTAATTATATCTTTAGGACAAACATCATAGCACTTTCCACATCTTGTACACTTTTCTTGGTCAATAATAGCTACATTATCAATGACATGAATAGCATCATATTCACAAGCTTTAACACAAAGCATACAAGCAATACAGCCATTTTTACAGCTTCTATTTGTAACTCTACCAATCTCTTTATTAACACAAGCTACATAATAGCCAAAGTCTCCATCTAAATATTGTATTAGATTTTTTGGACAGGCTTTAACACAAAGTCCACATCTAGTACAAAGCTCAGGATCTATAATTGGTATGTTGTCTTGCATCTTAATTGCCCCATACTGACAAGCTGCTACACAGTCTCCAAAGCCTAAACAAGCATAGGTGCATGTTCCCTCACCCATGTAGTTCATAACCGCAGCTTGACAAGTTTGTATACCTGAATATTCAAAAACTTGTTTTGTGTCTGGACAACAAAGAGTTTTCAACACAGGCATATCAGGAGCATCAACATCAAGTCCAAGGATTTCCCCAATTTTTTCTGCAGTGCTAGGGCCCCCAGGAGTACATAGATTGGGCTCAGCCTTTCTTTCTGCAACTGCTTGGGCATAAAGGTCACAGCCTGCATAGCCGCAGGCTCCGCAATTAGCCCCTGGCAGGACATCTCTCACCCTTTGTACATCCTCGTTTACTTCTACTTCAAAAACCCTTCCTGCGATGGTTAAAGCTAGGGCAAAGAAAAGCCCTATCCCACCAACAATATATATAGGCATCATAATATTTTCTAACATTGGTCACCTCACCCAAAAATTCCCTTAAAGCCGGAAAAGGCCAAAGACAAGAAGGCTGCTGTTATTAAGGCAATTGGAAGTCCCTTGAAAAACTTAGGGATATCAGAAGAATCCAATCTTTCTCTTATGCCAGCGAATATGATTGTTGCTAGCATAAAGCCTACACCTGCAGAAGCTCCATAAAGGGTACTTTGCCATAGGTTGTAGTCTTCTTGTACATTTATTAAAGCAACCCCTAAAATAGCACAGTTAGTGGTTATTAGGGGCAGATAAATTCCTAAAGTCATATAAAGACCTGGTAGAGTCTTTTTCATAAAAAGTTCAATTAATTGAACAAAGCCTGCAATAACCAAGATAAAGGTAATGGTTTGTAGGTACTCTAAATCGTTTGGTAAGAGTAAATAGTTATAGGCTAAGTTTGTAATAATTGAAGCGATAATCATTACAAATATGACCGCAACACTCATGCCCATTGCTGAATCTAATCTTTTGGAAACACCCAAGAAAGGGCAAATTCCTAGGAAATTAGATAAAACAAAGTTGTTCATTAATATGGTTCCAAAAGATATATAAATAATAAGTTTAAATGTTTCACTACTCATTTTTTTCACCCTCTTCCATTCTTGCACTACAGTGCATTGGGCACTCTGAACAATCTTCTATTTCTGTAGTTTTCTTTGTTATGGCACTAATTAAAGCCATAAGCATTCCTAGCACTAAAAAGGCTCCAGCTGGCATTATAAACATAGAAGGCATTGGCACACTTTTAATAATCTGCCAACCAAAAACTGAACCAGTCCCTAAAAACTCCCTTATTAACCCTATTACAGTAAGAGCAAGGGTAAAACCTAGTCCCATACCTAGACCATCTAAAAGGGAATACCAAGCATTATTCTTGCCAGCAAAAGCCTCAGCCCTTGCTAAGATAATACAGTTAACCACAATTAAAGGAATATATATGCCTAAGGCTTTATCTAAATCAGGCATATAGGCTTTCATTAAAAGCTGTAATATTGTAACAAAGCCTGCTATAACAGTGATATATATGGGTATTCTAACCTTATCAGGTATGACCTTTCTCATTAAAGAAATAATTATATTTGAAAGGACCAATACTAAAGTTGCTGCTAAACCCATCATTAGAGAGTTATTGGCTGTTGTTGACACAGCTAAAGTAGGACACATTCCTAAAACTAATATAAAGGTGGGATTTTCCTTAAAAATACCCTTGGAAAATTCCTGTAAAGATCTATTCTTCATTCTATCACCTCTTTAAAAATATCTAGGGCTTCTTTTACTGCTACCTTAACAGCCTCTGATGAAACTGTAGCTCGGGCAACATTGTCTACCCTAGTATCCAGATTGTCATCTTTTGAAAGCCCAATAAATTGACTGGTAAATTCTTCGTTTTCTACTTCAGTTCCTAGATTTGGAGTTTCTGAATTGTCACCAATCATAATGTTAACAATTTTACCCTCTTTATCTAAACCAACAAAAACAAGCATCTTTCCTCCATAGCCATTGGTAACAAGGGTTAAAACATAGCCTTTTTCACTTAAGCTTATCTTAGTTACATGGGCAGGCCCACTAAAAACAGACAAATCATACTTTTGTGTTACATCCTCAAAAGGAGCACCACCTGGAAGCACTATTGCCATGGCTTTTTGAGCCTCTTCTTCTGCAATTTTTTTAATAGCATTTTCGGTCAATTGATTGGTAAAGGCCAATAAGCCTACTACAATAACGGTTATAATAAACAAACTTAATATGGGGAATAAATACTTCTTCAATTTTTTACCCTCCCAAATGTTTTAGGACTGGTAAATCTATCAATTAAAGGAACAAGGGCATTCATAAAGATGATGGAAAAGGCTACCCCTTCAGTGTTTGAGCCAAAGGACCTTATAGCTGCTGTCATAAGACCTAGGCCAAAGGCAAATATGAATTTACCTTTTTTAGTCACTGGTGATGTTGTATAGTCAGTCGCCATATATATAGCACCAATCATAAGTCCTCCAGACAAAATACTAAACAGAGGATCTTCACCAAAAACAAATGCAAAAAGAGCTGTAGTTGCTATATAGGTCAAGGGAATTTCCCAACTTATGACCTTTCTTGCTAGAAGGTAAATTCCTCCAGCAATTAGGGTAATTGCAGCTGTTTCACCTAAACTTCCTGATGTTTTACCTAAAAACAGATCTAAATATGAAGGTAGCTTGTCAGCATCTACTATGGCTAAAGGAGTTGCTGATGCAATACCATCAGTAAAGGGAGCAACATATTCTGTCATCAAAGATGAAAATGAAACTGTTAAAAATATTCTAGCAGCTGCTGCTGGATTAAATATATTTTGGCCAATTCCACCAAAAATCATCTTGACTACAACAATTGCAATGAAAGACCCAATAACACTTAATATTATGGAAGATTTAACCGGTGGCATGTTTAAGGCCAGAATTAAGCCGGTTACTACACAGGATAAATCCCATTCTGTATGTTCTTTTTTAGCTATTAGATTATACAGATATTCAAAAAGTACTGAACTGCTTACAGATACCACAATTATAAGGGCGCTTATGTAGGAAAAATACACAACCGATATTATAGCAGTTGGCAATAGAGCAATTATGACATCAAGCATTATTCTACTGGTAGAGGATTTATCCTTTATATGAGGAGATGATGCAACTAAAAGTTTACCCATTTTTTGACCTCTCTTTTCTTAATAATTCTTTACCCATTTTGAAAGATTGGACCAGATGTCTTTTAGCTGGACACACATAAGAACAAACTCCACACTCTATGCAATTGCTTATATTAAGTTTTTCCAATTGTTCAACATCTTCTAAAAGAGCATACTTATTCATCATAAGAGGCATTAAGCTCATAGGACAATTTTCAACACATCTGCCACATCTAATACAAGCTGATTCCTTTTCTAGATTAAGTTCTTTTTTGGTCATAAAGAGAATAGCATTGTTTTGCTTAAGTAGAGGTCTATCAAAATCTCTAACTGTTAATCCATTCATAGGACCACCATAGAGAATTTTTGTTACATCCTCTTCTGAGCCATCTTCTTTTTTACAATAGTCATAAATATCTCTTATGGAAGTACCAAATATTATTTCGTAGTTCCCTTTCTTTTCTATGCCTTCTCCATCTATGGTGACTATTCTAGAAACTAAAGGCATACCACTTTTTATATAGTTGTTAATCATCATTACTGTAGTAATGTTCATTACCACAACCCCTATATCTATAGGAAGACCACCCATGGGAACCTTTCTTCCGGTCAAAGCATATATGAGCATCTTTTCTGCCCCTTGGGGATACTTGGTTTTTAATACTAGAGTTTCTATTCGTGAATCACCTTTGCATAAATCTTTTAAGATTTCTACAGCAGGCATTTTGTCATCCTCAATCCCTATGATGGCTTTTGGAATAGATAGCTTATCTAGACAAAGCTGGATTCCTTGAAATATCTCTTTGGACCTTTCTAAAACAGCCCTATAGTCGCATGTTATGAAGGGTTCACATTCTACCGCATTTATAACTAAAAACTCTGGAATTCTATCTCTTGTGTTTAGTTTTACATGGGTAGGAAAACCAGCTCCACCAAGACCGGTCATTCCACAATCTCTTATGGCTTGTAAGAAAAGTTCCTTGCTTGAGATATCAGGAATTTTAAGGTCAGGTAAAACCTCTTGTTTGCCATCTGTTTCAATGACAATACTTTTACTTTTCATCCCGTTATATAAAATAACATCCTTTATTTCTTTGACCTGCCCAGACACTCCTGAGTGAATGGGGGCTGAAACAAAGGCTTCTGAATCCCCTACTTTTTGACCAACATATACATAATCTCCCTTTTTAACAAGAGGAAGACAAGGAGCACCAATGTGTTGTTGCATAAAGATTTCTATGGTTTTTGGTAAGGGGAAATTTTCAACAGGGCTGTCAGCTGTAGACTTTTTATGATCTAAAACCACGCCACCTCTAAACTTAAATATCTTGTTTATCATTCTTTCTCCCAAAAATTATTCTCCCCCATTATATATCTTTTGTACATAAAAAAAAAGGACTTAAAGTCCTTTTTTTGCTAAAAACCCTTAGGTTCTTCTTATTCTTGTTCAAGCTGAATTCTATATTCATTTAAGGTTTCAGCATATTCTTCATAAGCCATTGAACCGTCTGTTGTAAAGTAGAAATATGTCTGAATCTTTTCTGTAAAAGTACCAATAATATCTTCAAGAGGTATAACTAATTCTTGCTGTTCCTTGTCACCTTTTATCTTGTACATGAAATGAACTTGTAAATCTGTTAAATCATCTCCAATGAAAACAAAACTGAAGTTGTCTGTTCTCATTTCGTCTCTGGTAATTTCTTTAGCACCAGCTTCTTCTCTGGCTTCATCAAATATAATCATGAAGTTGTCCCAGCTTTCAGATTCAGTATCTCTGCCTATTAGTGAAGGTAGGTTGTTAATTAATGTACCATCTATTTCAGATCCTACTAAAAGGTTTATACCCATGTTAGAAACTTCTGTTTCAAATGCAGTGATATATTGGCAAGAAAATAGATATTCGTTTTGTTGCCATATTTCATAGGTTTGATAAATCTGTTCATTTCTTTCTGTTTCAGGATTTAAGCCAATTATTTCATTACTTATTCTCAATCTAGCATTCAAAGTCTTTTGTCTACTAGCATTTTTAAAACCAGAAACTGTAGGTTTTTCAATACCAGGTTCCCCATATCTAGCAGTTGTTATCAAAACAGGTTTTATAACATACTGGTCTTCTAGGGTGTTTTCTGTGTTAATTGATGGTTTAGGTCTTAGATGATATGGTGTACATGAAGCCAAACCCACAACAAACACAAATATTAGAACAGCCGCCAACGTTAAAATTAATTTCCTTCTCATTTATTCCTCCCAATCAATAAGTAGAGTACTTTATACAAGATTATAGTACAAATATTATATTACTATTATACATTATTGTAAATCCGTTTTACAGATTTCTCCATATTGTTTATGTGATGTTTTATAGGAAAATTGTAAGAATGCTCTTTATAGCTGCAAATATTGTTTTTTTACCTTATCTATAAAAAATACACATGCTCTAAACATATGTATCTTTTGGCACGCCCGGGAGAGTTCGAATCCCCAACCTTTTGATCCGTAGTCAAACGCTCTATCCAATTGAGCTACGGGCGCATGCAAATTGTATATTAATACTTTTTTTGTGGTTTTACAAGGTCTAAACCATTTAATTTGTATATAGCTTTTGATTGTATTTAAATTTTTCTTAGCATTTACTAAAGACTTTTAATTTTATATAATAGTAAAACAAGGAAATTTTTTATGAAAAAGAGATTTGACCCCAAAGCCATTTTATATACCGATACCTTAACACCTGACCTTTTCCTGTCAGAATATCTTCCTTTACTTACATCTGATGCAGTAAAAATATATATGTATTCTATGTTTTTATGGAAAACCGAAGGGGAAGTAACTATTTTAAAACTAGAAAATAGACTTTCCTTTTCAAAAGAAAAAATCCTATCTGCCTTAGAAGAACTTAGCCAAAAGGAAATTATAACTTTGGTAGGTCAAGATATCCTTTTAAATGATATAAAAAGAATTGAATTAGATAGACTATATAAGGAAAAAACCAGCCTTGATAAGCAGTATATAGGTGAAAAGGAAGCTGTCATTTCTGCTATTAACAATCAATTCTTCGATGGGAATATGCCCATATACATGTATGCAAACATTGAAACTTGGTTTCAAAAGTATAAGTTTGAAGATGCTGTTATGATGATGCTTTTTACAGTTTGTAAGGAAAATGGGGTATTAACAAACAGTTATATAGAAACTGTAGCTAAAGACTGGTTTGAAAATGGTGTTAAAACAGAATTTGATTTGGTAGAGATGTTTGACCGTAGGGAAAAAATGAAGGACTCCTATTCCAAGATACAAAAAATGCTCAATAGAAAAACTGCCTTTACCCGTTTTGAAACAGATATTATAAATAAGTGGTTTAATGAATTTAATTTTTCCTATGAAATAGTGGAAGAAGCCCTTAAAAAAACCACTAGAATTTCTAACCCCAACATTGCCTACGTAGATAAGATACTTACTACCTGGTATGAAAACCAATTTGAATCCATTGAGGATGTTAAAAAAGAAAATGCCTTAAAAGACTTAACTACAAATGACTTAAGAATGATGGTCCATGAGCACTATCAAGAGATTAATTTGAAAAACTCTATGCTGTTTGAGACAAGAAAGTCTGAAGTTTTCGCAAAAGTTCCTAGAATTGAAGCCCTTTATAATGAAATAAATGACCTTTACTTTAAGCAAGCCTTTTCTGTGGATAAAAAATCTGTGGCAGAAGAAATTAAAGATAAAAAATATGAGATGTCTTTACTTTTTGAAAAGCACAAAATTCCAGAAAACTATTTAACCAGATCCTATGATTGTAATATTTGTAAAGATACAGGAATTGACAATGGAAAGGATTGTTCTTGCAAACTAGACTTTCTTAAATCCATTTCTAATAAGTAGTTAAAATAATCAGAAGTTTAATTTTTTGATTTTTTTCTTTTACTCTATGGCTATTATTGAAGTAGTAGCCTCTTTTTTATAGTTAAAATCATCTTTATCTGTGGCAAAAAAGAAGATTTGTCTGGTTTTTGATAAGTCCAAGAGAAACTCATAAGCTCTACTTCTTCTTTCTTTGTCAAAATAGACCAAGGCCTCATCTAAAAAGAGGGGAACTCTTTCATTTAAATCTAAACTTTCCAAACAAGCAAGCCTAAAGGACAAATAGACTTGTCTTAGAGTTCCTTGGGAAAAAGAATCAATCTTCCTTATTTTATTTTCATATTCATTGCTTAAACTCAAATCTTTTCCAATCTTAATTCCCTTGTATTTACCGCTAGTGATTTTTGAAAGATATTTGTTAAGTAAAATATTGATCTTTGGTAGTCTTTCTCTTTTTATTATATTAGCTGCTTCTTCTAGGCCTTTAATGGCTTGTTTAATGGCTTCTTGCTCTTTTAAAATAGCATTTATATCTTCTTCTATTTCACTTACCTTTTCTTCTTGTTCTGCAATGCTTAAGTTTTCTTCATAAAAGCGATTTATAGCTGCATTTATTACTGCTAGGTCTTGCTTCAAACTATCTAGACTCTTCTCATTTTCTTTTTCTTTCAAAGACAAATCCTTTAAATCTGTCTCATAAAAGCTTTGCTTTTCATAAAGACTCTCTATATCAGCTACATCTTCTTTTAATAATATGTCTTCAATTAAATCTTCATAGTGGCCCACTATCTCTAAAAAAGCTAAATTATCTTGTTCATCAATTTCCTTTTTTTCTATTTTTCTTCCCTTGTACCTGTATTTATCTTTAAGGCTTTTCTTTTTAAGAAGCACAAATATATATCCAGTTAAACTTACTAGAAAGAGGCTAACAAAAAGCCACTTATCTGGCATTGGTAAGCTGTAGGAAAGGATAATAAAAACTCCTGCTAGGATAGTAAACAAGAATAAGACAATCTTAGCTATCTTCAGACCTTTATGAATATCTTGCTTATCTTGTCTCTTAAAACTAGCTTCATTATCCCAGTTTTCTAAAATCTTTTCTTTTTTTAAGTTATCTATCTTATTTTTATACTCATGAACTTTTTCAATACTTTTTGATGTCTCTTCATATATTTTATGGCTTTGTTCCTTTTGGAGATTTGTTTTAGCTTTTTCAATTTTCTTTTCAAGTTTTCTTTTTTCTTCTAGGTATTCATAAGCTTTTAAGTTTTCTTGTCTCATTCTTTCTAGCTCTTGTTTTTCCCTAGATAGTTCTTCTTCTTTTAGGTTAAAGGGTCTTGCTTTAGTTCTAGTATTTCCTAAAGAGGTGTCATATTTTTTTAAAGCATTTATGGCATCTGTTATGGATATATCCTCTTGTCCACTTTCACCAATGTTTATTAGTTTTTGAGCTAGCTCAGCTTTACTTTCATAATTTACTATACTTTTATCTTGACCTATAAAGGCTGTGTTGATAAAGGTATCTAAATCAAGGCCTAAAAGATCTTCTCCCACTAGGTCCAAAGATTTATCAAAAGAAAACTTATATGATATTTCTTGATTTTCTTGATCAAAGATTTGAATACTCTTGTTTTCAAAATCTCTTTCTATACGTAATAGTCCCCACTTTTCTGTTTGAACTATTAGATAGCCTCCATATTGGTCTGTATACCAAGGCTTATACTTTCTATACTCTGGTATTGAACCATCTTTTCCCTCTCTCTCATTTTTTTTGTGGCCGTAGAGTATGGCTTTTATAAAAGACATAAGGGTGGTTTTTCCCCCTTCATTAGGCCCAATAAGAAGATTCATACCTTCATGAAAATCAAAGGTCTTATCTATAAACTTTCCATATCCAAAAATATGTGCACTTAAAATTTCCATAACTCTTCTAAATTTTCTTTGTCCAATGCCCTTTTCCCTAAGTCTAAAGCTCTATTGAGAATCTCCTTTTCTTCACTGTTAGTGGAATCTAACTTGTTCTTAATCAGATTTTCAAACAGCTCTTTAAGACCAAAGGCCTCATTTTTATAAGCTTCTTTTTTCTTTTCTATGGTCTCATCTATTATCTCTACAAAATCATAGTGACTAAATTCAGGCACTTCTTGCTTATCATCTCTAAGGCCCTTTAGAGTAATTCTATAAAAGTCTCTTGTTGAAGGATATTGTTTTTCAAATTCTTTTATTTCTTCTAAGCTTAAAGTGAGGTTAATAAATTTCCTATCATCACTTTTTACAAATTCCGCCTTCTGGTCTTCTAGATTTTTCTTAAAATAGCCATGGTCTCCTTCTTGGTCAAAGCTTAGAGCACATAGACTACCTGGATTATATACATTATCTTTTTTATACATCCTATGATTATGTCCTAAGGCCACATAGTCAAAAGCTATTTTTTCTAATTTATTTGAAGATACCTGGTTGTATGTAGAAATGCTTAAATCCACATCCCCATGTAAGAGTAAAATGTTGTAATAGGTAGGATCTATTCTAAAAGATTCCAAAACTTCTAGTTGGCCTCCTCCTGTATCATAGCCTATTCCATATACCCTAACTTTTTCCTCTTCAAAACTCACATAAGACTTATGCCTTCCTAAAATATGGACATTAGAAGCCCAATCAAAAGATGCATAATAGGAGTTTTTGGCTAGGGGGTCATGGTTTCCTGCAATCAATACTATTTGACTATTTATACTCTCAAAGAGTCCATTAATCTCTTTTATTCTTTTTAAAGGAGTGTAATTGTGCTCATAGAGATCTCCACAAATGAATATAAAATTTGGTTCCTCTCTTTTAGCTTTTAAAAGGACATCTAAAAAACATGAATAAACTTCGTCTCTTCTTTTTAGGGGCAATCCTCTTTTTTTAGCTAGAAAATGATAAGGGGAATCTAGATGTATATCAGCTAGATGAAAAAAACTTATATTCATTTTACTCCTCTTCAAAGGTAATTATGACATTAGCAATTGAGTATTCTTTTACATGGGAAAGGCTAATGGAAATTTCTTTAAGTGTGGGGAAAAGAGCCTTTACCTTTTCACTCAAATTAACCAAGGGCTTTTTATTTTGATTGTTTAATATCTCAATATCTATAAAACTAATATCCTTACCAAAGCCAAGGCCTAAGGCCTTTGCAACTGCCTCTTTACCTGCAAACCTTGCGGCAAAGCTCTCATACTTTTGAGCCTTTTTTGATAAACAATATTCAATTTCTTTAGCACTATAATTTTTCTCGATAAATCTTTTGTTCTTTATGATTGCTTCTTGGATTCTTCTATTTTCTATTATGTCGGTGCCACAGCTTACTCTCATTTTAAACCTTCCGCACTTTTGGTTATGTAGATATTTACATATTTTCCCAACAAGCTGGTATAAGCAAAGCTAGCTTCTCTCATTTCCTTGTATAAGGCTACAACCGCTGAACCAGAGCCGGTCATAAAAGCAGTTATGGGTTTTGTGTTTTTAAGGTCCTCTAGAGCTATAGCTATAGAGGGCTTATGAGGTACTACAGCATCTTCAAAAATATTGATAACCTTATCTTTTAAGGCTAGAGCATTATTCTTTTCAACCTGCTCTTGAATGTAGTCCATATCAGGCCTTTTCTTTTCTTTCAATTTCCCATATTCTTTATAGGCCCATTTGGTTTCTACCGAATCCTTTGGCTTTATAATCACAAACCAATTATTAGAAAAGTCCTTAAGGGGCTTTAAAATATCACCCTTGCCAGTAACCCTTTGGGTTCCCCCTCTAACACAAAAGGCCACATCAGACCCTATCTCTGTTGCCATCTCTTCTAATTCTTCGATGGTTAAACCGGTATTGAATAAAAAGTTTAAACCTCTTAGGGTAGCAGCTGCATCAGCACTACCTCCTCCTAAACCTGCAAAAACTGGAATAGTTTTATAGAGATCAATTTTGATACCCTTTTTAATTCCAGTTTTGTTTAGAAATAGTTTTGTAGCTATATATGCTGAATTTTCATTTTTCTTAATGCTTGTATCGTCACACCAAAAGGCAATCCCCTTTTCTTGTTCAGTAAAGGTTATTCGGTCTCCCAGCTCAACTGTTTGCATTATGGTGTCAATCTCATGATAACGGTCAGGCCTAAGACCCTTTATGTCCATGCCAATATTAATTTTTGCATGAGCCTTTTGTACAATCATCTTAAAAGTCCAATACTACTTTTACCGCTGTACCCTCTTGCATCATTTTGAAAGCATCATTAATATCTTCCATTGGTATTTCATGAGTTATTACATGATCTATAAAAGAAGAATTGTCCTTAAGGAAATTTTGCATTTGATACCAGGTTTCATACATTCTTCTTCCATTAATTCCTCTTAAGGTTATACCTTTAAAAATAATGTCTTTACCTAAGTCGAGGGTTACATTTCCTGGAGGTATACCTAAAATAGCCATATCTCCTCCATTTTCAATAAGTTCCAATCCTAGTTGAAGGGCAGATGGAAAGCCACTCATTTCAAGAACAACCTCTGGCTTATTCCCCTTAAAGGCTTCCATTATTTGTTCTTTATGGTCTTTTTCTAAGGGATTTATTACCACATCAGCTCCCGCTTTTCTTGCTAGCTCAGCTTTAAAAGGATGAGGTTCACTTACAACCAATCGGGCAGCTCCAAAGTTTCTTGCAATTGCTGTAGCAAAAAGACCAATAGAACCTGCTCCAGTTATTAAAACATCTCTTGAAGAAATAGGCTGAGAGGCCACTGTATGCATGGCATTTCCCAAAGGATCCATAATGGCTGCATGTCTATCTTCAATCTTATCGTCTAGTGGCCAAACATTATAGGCGGGCATTTTTATATATTCTGCAAAACACCCATCCCTATCAACCCCTATAATCTCCACATCCTCGCAAATGTGTCCTCTTCCTGTCCTACAAAGCTTACACTTTTGGCAGGTTATATGTCCTTCTGCTGATACTCTTTGTCCAACATAAAGAGAGGTAACACTTTTACCCACTTCCACTATTTCACCTGCAAACTCATGTCCAATAGTTAAAGGGGGCTTAATTCGATTTTGTGACCATTCATCCCAGGTGTAAATATGGAAATCTGTGCCACAAAGACCTGCTTTTTTCACTTTTATTAATACTTCATTTTCATTGATTTCAGGTACAGGTTTGTTCGTTAGAACTATGTTGCCCTTACCCTCTTTTTCTTTAATAATAGCTTTCATAAAATCTCCTTAAAATACCCCTTGATTTTATCATATTAAAGGGTAAATGTTAATTACTTTGCTTTCTTTTCCTTTTTTTGTTTAGCTCCTTTTAGCCTATTTAACTTATCCACTTTTATCTTTTACTGCTTAAAATCTAGGTAAATAGTGTATAATTTTACTTATGAAAAAGCTTTTTGAAAAACTCTTAGAATACAAACTCTTTCGAGAACTCTTTTTAATATTTAAGTATGGCTTAGTAGGTATTGTTAATACTGCTGTTACTACAGTAATCTTTTTAGTGCTAAATAAGCTGGGCTTCAGTTATCTTCTTTATACAATAATAGGCTATGCTTGTGGGATTCTATTGAGCTTCTTTTTAAACCTTTATTTTACATTTAGAAAGTCTCAAGAAGAAGGTTTTGCAAAAAAGATGATAACTTTTTTTACTATTAGCTTAACCTTATTAGCTCTAGTCCAGCTAATACAATACTTACTAATAGATAAGTTGGAATTAAAAGAATGGTTGGGTGTTGGCCTAGGTATGGTCTTTTATACTGTAACAGGCTTTTTACTCAATCGAAATCTAGTATTTAAGTATAAAGACCAAGAAAACAAAACAAGTGAGATAAACAATGAGCATGAACCAGAGAATAATTGAACAGATAGAATTTATAAAAGAAATTGATAAGCTAAAAAACATTTTGCGTATGACCTTAGTAGGAGATTCTAGCAGACGTGAAAATGATGCAGAACATTCTTGGCATTTAGCTATGATGGCTCTTATTCTTCATGAATACTCAGAAAAGTCCATTGACTTAAATAGAGTTATAAAAATGCTCTTAGTTCATGATTTAATTGAAATATATGCTGGAGATACCTTTGCCTATGATCCAAAAGCCCTAGTAGATAAGGAAAAAAGAGAAAAAGAGGCTGCTGACAAGCTTTTTTCTCAACTGCCAGCTGATCAAGAAAAAGAGTTTTATGAGCTTTGGACCGAGTTTGAAAAAATGGAGACTAATGATTCTCTTTTTGCCAATGCCATGGACAGATTGCAGCCCTTTATAAGTAACGTTATGACAAATGGTCACACTTGGGAATTTGGTAATGTGACCAAAGTTCAGATTCTAACAAGAATGGCCCCAATAAAAGATGCTACTCCTAAATTGTGGCCATATATCCTTGATACAGTATCTTCTTTGGAAAAAGAAGGATTAATTAAAAATTAATCTATTTAATTTCTAAAACCTTGTAGCCTGCTCTTTCAACAGCATCAATAATTGCTTGGTCATCTTGGCTAGTTTCAACAAGAGCCATATTCTTTCTATGACTTACCTTGGCCTTAGTGTTATCTAACTTATCTAATTCTGCCTGAACTCTACCAGAACAATGGCTACAGCTCATTCCTTCTATAATAACTTTCTTTTTCATATTGTCATTTGCTCCTTTTTTACTATTTTCAACCTTAAAGGCTCTTAACCTAAGGGCATTTGCAACTACACTTACTGAGCTTAAACTCATAGCTGCAGATGCAATCATAGGACTTAACTTTATACCAAAAGCATTGAATAGGACTCCCGCTGCTAAAGGTATGCTTATAGTATTATATAAAAAAGCCCAAAAGAGGTTTTGCTTAATATTAACAAAGACTTTCTTGCTCAACTGAATTGCGGTTACCACATCCTTTAGACTGCTTCTCATTAAAATAATATCAGCAGACTCAATTGCAATATCGGTTCCTGCTCCTATGGCTATACCAACATCAGCAGCGACTAAGGCTGGTGCATCGTTAATACCATCGCCAACCATAGCGACTATTTTACCTTCACTTTTAAGCCTACTTACTTTTTCTTCTTTTTCTGTTGGCATAACACCAGCAATAACCTCTGTCACTCCCACAGTCTTTGCCATAGCCTTAGCAGGTTTTTCATTATCTCCTGTTAGCATTACAACAGATATTCCCATTTCTCTTATTGCATTTATAGCTTCTAGGCTATCATCTTTTACCTTATCCCATATGGCAATAAGGCCAAGGACATCTTCATCTTCTGCAACAAATACTGGGGTATAGCCCTTGTTGGCATATTGTTCATATTTATCTTCTATTTTTTCTAAATCTATTCCATTTCTTTCTAAGAAACGTTTGTTACCAACCCTGTAAAACTTTCCATCTATAATTCCTTGCAAACCTTCTCCTTGTAAGGGATGAAAATCTTCCACATCCTTGTATGCCAGCTCTCTTTGTTTGTTCTTTTCTAAGATTGCATCTGCCAAAGGATGCTCAGACATTCTTTCCAAAGATGCAGCAACTTGAAGCATATGATTTTCATCATTTTTTACACTAAACATATCTACCACTGTAGGTTTACCTTCAGTTATGGTCCCAGTTTTATCCAGCACAATAGTATCTGCTTTATGAAGTACTTCAAGGGCCTCTCCTGTTTTAATAAGAATATTGTGCTCAGCAGCCTTTCCGGTTCCAACAATTACTGATATTGGAGTTGCTAGACCTAAAGCACAGGGACAAGAAATAACTAAAACTGATATGGCTAAAGAAAAGGCAAAGTCAAAGCCTTGACCTCTTAGAAGCCAGACTACAAAGGATATGATTGCTATTAAGGTAACAGCTGGTACAAACCACTTGCTTATTTCATCAGCAATCTTTGCAATAGGAGCCTTGTTCATTGAAGAGTCTTCTACCAGTTGCACAATTTTTGCCACTGTTGTGTTCTCTCCAACCTGCTCTGCTCTAAAGATTAGATAGCCTGACCTGCTAATACAACCTGCAATTATTCTATCTCCAACCTTCTTCTCTTCAGGTAAAGGCTCTCCTGTTACGCTGGACTGATCTATAAATCCAAAACCTTCTACCACCGTTCCATCACAAGGAATTGAGTCTCCTTGTCTAATAACTACCAGATCATTTTCCTGAATATCTTCGCTAGCTACACTTATTTCTTGGCCATCTTTTAAAATCACTGAAGTCTTAGGAGTAAGGTCCATTAGCTTTTTAAGGGCTTCTCCAGTTTGCTTTTTCTTTTTGCTTTCAAAATATTTACCCAAGGTAACCAAGGTCAAAATCATTGCAGCTGACTCAAAGTATATGTCATGAACATAGGCTGCTGTTGGGTCTTTTTCTATTAAAAGTTTGACCAGTATATAGATACCATAAATAATGGCTGCTCCAGCTCCTGCTGCAACTAAGGAATCCATGTTAGGGTTTAGTTTAAATATTTGAATTGTTCCTCTAATAAAGTAGTCTTTATTTAAAAAAGCAATTACAAAGGTTAGCACCATTTGAACAGAAAGGTTTAGTACCATATTTGTAATCAGTATGGAGGGTATGGGCAATCCTATCATTGGACCCATAGCTATATACATGATAATAAGTAACAAAACAATGGATGTAACTATCCTATGTTTCATCTTTTTTTCATCTTCTATATATTCATCACCTTTTTTGATTCCGTAGCCTTCTTTTTTTACAGCTTTTTCTATATCAAACTCGCTTACAAGACTTTCATCAAATATTACTTTTAATGTGCCATTTGAAAGATTAACTCCTGCTTGTTCTACTCCTTCTAATCCTTTAACGGCACTTTCTACGTGTGCAACACACACTGAACAGGTCATGCCTGTTACATACAGCTTCTTTTCTGCCATTTATATCACCTCTTACCTGTTATACAGGCTCCCAACCCATAAACTCATTGGGAATGTCAATTTTCACTTTAGTACCCTTTCCCAGGGTGCTTTCAACCTCTATATTTCCCTGATGAAGATCTATTATTCTTTTTACTAAAGAAAGTCCTAATCCACTTCCTTCTTTAGAATGAGAGGTATCTCCCTTGTAGAATTTTTCAAAAATTCTTTCTTTAGTCTTCTCATCCATTCCTTGCCCTTCATCTTCAATTTCAACACTGACAATATTGTCATTACTATACATTTTAACATAAACTCGTGAATTTTTATCAGAATAGGCAATTGCATTGCTTAAAATGTTTATCCATACCTGTTGCATAAGCTCTTCATCTGCAAATAGAGATACCTCTTCTAAGGACATATTAAAGTCTATTTGCTTTTCACTCCAGTCTGGTTCTAAAAGAAGAACAGACCTTCTAAGCTGTTCATCCAAGGCATACAGACTTTTGCTAAAGACCATTTCCTGACTTTCTAGTTTGGAAAGTCTTAGTATATTAAAAGATAGATTAGACAGTCTTTCAGACTCTTCTACAATAATTTTTAGATATTCTTTTCTTTCTTCTTCACTTAAAGACTCATTTTCTAACAACTTTGCAAAGCCTAAAATAGATGATATGGGGGTTTTAAACTCATGGGATACATTGCTAATAAAATCTTTTCTTAGATACTCAATACTTTGTAGCTCTTTAGTCATTTTATTAAAGCTCTCGGTTAACTGTCCTATTTCATCTTGAGAATCATTAAAAACCTCAACATCAAAGTTTCCCTTGGCTACTTCTTGAGTTGCATTATGTAATTGAATAATGGGTCGCATGGCTTTAGTACTTATCCCCATTATAATTAACATAAAAAAGACTATTGAAAACAAGAGGGCATAAGCCAACATCATGGCATAGTTTCTAAAAATATTGTTCTCTAACTGATAGCCAATGTATAAATAGCCCTCTTCTATCTTAACTAAAGAATCTCCCACAGGAAGTACTCTTTGTTTTAAAAAGATTATTTCTCCATTTTCTAATTTAGCTATATCATCTTGAGTAAGAGGAAAGCTTGAAACATCCTCTATTAGTCTAGCTGGATAAAGGGCATTGTATGTAATAGCAATAAGTCTTTCTAAGGGAAGGTCTGTCTCTTTTTTTGCACTTATTATGGTTTCTGCTACATAACTTTGATTGTCTTTTATTCCCTTTATAAAGCTAGTATTAGAGGTTAAAATAGCTCCCATATATGCAAACATAGAAGCAATAACAATTATTACTAAAAGAAATAAAGAGAGTTTTGATTTAAGTTGCATCTTTCTTTTCCGCTTTGTAGCCCAGTCCTCTCACTGTTATTATTTCAAACTCTTGGATGTCGCTTAGTTTTTCTCTAAGTCTTTTAATGTGTACATCCACAGTTCTTTCATCTGTATCTGTGTCTAAACCCCAAATGTCATCCATTAATTGTTGTCTGGTAAATATCTTTTTGGGATAACTTAATAGTTTAAACAAGAGTAAAAACTCCTTTTTAGGCAGGATTAAACTTTCATTTTCCCTACTTATACTCAAAGTATCATAATCCAAAACTACATTTCCTACTTCAATTTTATGTTCATTGGCTATTTTAGACCTTCTTAAAAGGGCATTTATCCTAAGAAGCATTTCATCAATATTTATGGGCTTTACCATGTAGTCATCAGTTCCTGCTAAAAAACCCTTTCTTTTATCATCCAAAGTATCCTTTGCAGTTATCATTAAAATAGGCATAATGTAGCCAGCCTCTCTTAAAGATTGGGTTAACTCATAACCATCCATATGGGGCATCATAATATCGCAGATAACTAAGTCAGCATTAATGCTTTCTAAAACTTCCAAGGCCTCTTGTCCATCATTGGCTGTGTAGGCATTGTATCTGTTTTGCTTTAAGACTGTTTCTATAAGTTTTCTTAAGTTTTTGTCATCTTCAACTATAAGTATGTTAAACATTACATCACTTCCTATATTTAATTATATCATTATTTAGAAAAACCTGTTTAATACTACTTAACTATAAAAGAAATAAAAAAGCTGAAAAAAGATATCTATCCCTTTTCAGCTGTTTTTTAATAATATATATATTCTATCTTCCTCTTAGCCCAGCAATTTCATCTACAGGAAGAGAAAAGACTACTGCATGGGCATCTGTTTCATCCCCTGCTTTTTCCATAATAGCTTTCATGATATCTTGCTTGTTTTCTACTTTTGCAAGAATATAAATCATATCTTTTTCTTCAGCTATGGAAAAACCGAAAAATCTTTCCTTTGAACCTGCTTCCACTTCTTTTGCAGATACAACAGTTCCTCCTTGAGCATTAGCACTTCTTGCTGCTTCCATAACCTTTTCTGAGGTGCCTTTTTCGGTTATAACTATAATTAATGAATAATTTGCCTTTTCCACTTTATCCCCTCCGCTTAAATCAACTTCATCCTCTTTTGAAAAATATTTAACTCCCCTCTTTCCACCAATGCTCTGTAAGGGGATTGTAAATGCAATTCCATTTCCTGGCACTTCTAGATCCATATCATAAACAAGATCATGCATTATCTTCTCTTTTTTTGCACAGTCTGCTATAGCATGGAACATAATTTTTTCAGTTTTTTCAATTCCTAAATAATCTAAAACCTTTTTTTGTGCTGTTCCTTTACAAAAATCAGATAAAACAAGATGCATTCTATTAACTTTGAAGAATCTATGATATGCCTCTTCAAACTCTCTATTTGTTATGATTATCATATAAAACATTTGCTTATACCTCTTTCAAATCCCTAAAAATCTATAATATCTTCTTTGTCTGTTTCTTGACTTCCTATAGCCTCTTTTTGCATTCTCTTGATCTTATTCCTATAAACTAATCCTAAAACCTGCAGTGCAATCAAAGGAGTCATTGCAACCATAGCAACCAAGCCAAAAGCATCAACAGCTACATTTCCGCCAGCTCCAAGACAGACTCCTATACCCATTGGAAGTAAAAATGTAGCAGTCACTGGTCCAGAGGCTACACCTCCGGAGTCAAAAGCAATTGCTGTAAAAATGGGTGGAACAAAAAAAGTAAGAACCAAGGCTATGGCATATCCAGGTATCAATAAATACATCAAAGGCATCTGGGTAAGAATACGTAACATTGCTAACCCTATGGATGTGGCAACCCCAACAGACAAACTGGTTGAAATAGCCTTTTTAGGTATGGCACCAGAGGTTATTTCCACCACTTGTTTGGTTAAAACATGGACTGCTGGCTCTGCTAGAACTATAAAATAACCGGTAAGCATTCCGATAGGAATCATTAGCCACTTGAATTTTGAAGATGCAATAATTTCTCCAAGAAGTTGGCCTACTGGCATAAAGCCTACATTAACTCCGGTTAAGAACAAAACTAAGCCTACATAAGTATATATAATCCCAACAACAATCCTTATCACTTGACCTTTTTGTAGTTTTAAAACTGCCAGTTGAAAAACTAAGAAAAAGATCACAATTGGAAATAGAGCAAAGGTTACTTCCTTCATTCTAATAAAAACATCAGAAATGAAAAACTCAGTTATTTCAATGGTATTTACAGCTTCTTTTATAGGTTCTGCTACATAGGCAACATCATCACCCTTGTAAATAATACCTAATATAATAACCGATAAAATAGGTCCTGCAGAACATAATCCTACCAAACCAAAGCTATCACTTTGAGCATCTTTGTCCGCTCTAATAGAAGCCGCCCCTACTCCTAGGGCTAATATAAAGGGGACTGTCATTACTCCTGTTGTTACACCACCAGAATCAAAGGCCACTGCCAAGTAATCTTTAGGTGCAAAAAATGCTAATACAAAAATGACAGCATAGGTTACTAATAAAATATAGGATAATTTTATTTTAAAAATTATCCTAAGCAATGCTACAACTAGAAAAAATCCTACTCCTACACCTACAGTTATAATAAGAACCTGATTAGGTATGCTTGGAGCTTGTTGGGCCAGGACAGTCAGGTCTGGCTCAGCAACAGTAACAGAAAAGCCCACAATAAAGCTAACTAATACAATTAACCAGACCTTTCTAGACTTAATCATTTCTGCCCCTACATACTCACCAATAGGCATCATAGCAATATCTGCACCTAGTGTGAAAAGCCCCATTCCAATAATCAACATGGCTGTACTTAAGATAAAAGCCAGCATAATTCCACTGGTAATGGGGAAGAAAATAAAACATAGGACAAATACTATTATTGCTATAGGAAGGACAGAAAGAAGAGATTCTTTCAGTTTTTCTCTCAAAATAGTAGTGTTGTGCTTAATAAATTCACGATTTTCTTTAAACATTATAACTCCCTGTTATGAAGGTCTTTTTATAATATCACGCTTCTATTTATGAGGTAAACAAGTTTTAGGAAATTCATTAAAAACTTTTTTCTATATTTCTATCTTACCACTAGAGTATTCCCAAAGATAAAGACTTGCTACAGTGGCATAGGGAGAATAGATTTGCCTGTGTTTTTCAAAAGTCTTAATATCAAGATTCTCATATCCATAAAGAGCAGACATGCCTCTTTTTATAGCTAAATCTTTAAAACTTATTACATCTGGCCTTTGCAAACAAAAGATTAAAAGCATTTCGGCTGTCCATTCCCCAACCCCTTTTAGCTTTATTAACTCTTTTGTCACTTCAATATCGCTCATTTTTCTAAGGGCTTCTAAATCAATCTCTTTATCCACAACCTTTTTTGCTAAACTCATCATGTATTCTACCTTCCTAAAAGAAAGGCCTACTTTTTGAGTCTCTTCAGGTCCTAAGGCTAAAAGGTTCTCTGCATTTATTGGATGGCACTTTTCTTCTAACCTAGCCCAAACACTTCTATGGGCAGCTGAAGATATTTGTTGTCCTGTAATATGAGAAATCAATGAAGTAAAGATATCTTCTCTCACTGGCCTGTAAATATGACCTCTTTTTTCTATAACCCTTCCTAAGATAGGATCTTTACTTGCCAAATATTCTTTTTCTCTATTTCCATATTCAAAATACATAAGCACCTCTAATTTCATAACTATTTCCTAAATACATCCACGCCAGCACATAAACCTACAATGTATATCTGAACATTTCCAAACTTACCAGAATTTGTTTGAATCTCTTAAAAAACAATGATACCATTAAAAAATACTGAAAATACGTTTTCCTTAAAGAAAGAGGTAAAAGTGGTAGATATCTTTTTTAAATCATTGTTAATAGGATATTCAGGAGCGGTAATGCCCGGCTCTCTTTTAACCTATACTCTGGATAAAAGCATGAAAACTGGAGTTAGAGCTGGAATCCTTCTTTCTATTGGCCACGCTATTTTAGAATTCTTTTTAGTTATTCTACTATTTTTAGGTTTGGGTAAATACTTAAGTAGTCCTCTTGGAACCTTTATCATTTCTTTAGCTGGAGGTCTTCTTCTTTTGTTTTTTGCTTTTACTTCTTTAAATGATTTGAGAAAAGGAAATATAAAACTCGAAAGTGATAGCCAAGAAAAAGAAAGCAACTCTAATTTGCTTCTTGGAGGTGCCCTAGTTAGTGCAGCCAATCCCTACTTTATCGTTTGGTGGGCTATTATTGGATTAAGTCTTTTAACTAGTGCCTATGCAGCCTTTGGTTTTTTAGGCATTGCTCTTTTCTATTTTGGACATATTTTTTCTGATTTAAGCTGGTACATCTTTGTATCTATCTTGGTCTCAAAAAGTAAGAAGTTTATTAACCTTAAGGTCTACAAGATTATTATCCTTCTTCTTTCTCTAGCCTTAATCTACTTTGGTGCTAGCTTTCTTGTATCAGCCTTTACTAATCTGCCTTTTTAATAAAAACTGCTAAAGACAAGATATTATTACCCTTTTAATTTCTTTAAGAACCTTCATAATCCAATTCTTTAATTTTACATCTATGCCAAGCCTTTGATATGAGGGGTGAACTATCAAATCTTGAATATAGGTATTGATGATACTATTAAAATAGTATCCACCACTATGAATTAAGTGCTATATTGCAGTTTTTTCATAGTGCATCACCAATGTTTTATGAATCCTTAAGTTGCTCTTGTTTTTCCTTATTATGTAGAAACGTTAAAGATGAATAAATTAGGTTGAATTTATTATCAAATTCTATTTTGAAAAATCTCCATAGATTAATTCTACATTAGATTTAACTAATAAATTTAATTGACATCGTTCAATTGTCTTTTTAGAAAGATCGGTTCCAACAAGTTTTTTCATAATTTACTATTTTTTATTTAATATTTGCTTAGAACATCCAAATCTAGTAAAAACTCTTTTAAACTAATTAATAGGAACCCGTTATCATCATAATGTGCTCTAAAATTATCGTTAATTATTATAATCTTTTTAAATGAATCGTTAATGTTAATCAGCGATTTCTTTTCTTGATCTTTTTTTTCTTTTGAAAGCATTTGGTAGGCTGATTGAATATAGTATTTTAGATTCCCTTTATTAATAACAAAATCAACTTCTAGTTGTTTTCTTTTAAAAGTTCCACCAATTTTTTCATTAATTTCAACAATACCTACATCAACACTATAGCCTAACATAATTAATTGATTATAAATAATATTTTCCATTATATGTGTCGGTTCATATTGTCTAAAATTTAGTTTAGCATTTCTAATGCCAATATCAGTATAATAATATTTTGAATTTGCTCCAATATATTTTCTACCTTTAATATCGTATCTGTTAGCTTCACTTATAATAAATGCGTCTTTTAAATGGTCTATATGTCTAGAAATAGTTTGGCTACTATATTTTTTATTTAGTTCACTTTTAAACGTTTTTTCAATCTTAGTTGTGTTTGTAAACGACCCAATACTAGATGCAATTATAGTGGTCAATTTATCTAGTTCGTCAGTATTTCTTATATGATTCCTTTCAATTACATCTATTAGATAAGACTCATTAAATAATTTTTTTAAGTACAATTTTTTTTCTTCATCAGACTCAATGCTATAAACATTTGGAAGCCCACCATAAATTTGATATGTTTCGTATAGCATCTCAAAAGGCTTATCGATGCTTTGTTTTATTTCATATAAAGATAGGGGCATAACATGAATTTGATGTCCTCTACCTCTAAACTGGGTCAATATGTCTTTAGATAACATTTTGGAATTACTGCCAGTTACATATACATCTACATTTGTTTTTCTTAATAGCTCATTTAAAACCTCATAAAAGCCAATATAATCATTTTTCAAATAAGGGTTTTCAATTTGTTCTACATATTGTATTTCATCAATAAAAACATAATTGATTTTATCTTCCAATAAATTCGAATTAATATATTCCATTAAAGCAAACGGATTTCTATATTCTAAACTAGTCATTGAATCTAAATTTATTTTGATTATTTGATTTTGATTAATTTGATCTTCATTAATTAAATAATTATAAAATAATTTATTTAGAAGAAAGGATTTACCAACTCTTCTAATACCTGTAATCACTTTAATCATTCCGTTGCCTTTGCTTCTTATTAACTTATTTAAGTAGAAATTTCTGTCAAAATGCATCTCTATCTCCTTTTTTTGCAACAATTGCAATTTTATCACTTATATTTTACAACAAACGAGATTCATTTGCGACAGATATCACTTATTTTTGCAATAATTGCAAAAAATTCAGTTAATTGTAAAGTAGGATAACTAGTTCTTTGGATATCCTCTTATCAAGCCGTACGTGCCCTTTTAAGGCAATCTCACCACACCCTTTGTTCTACTTCACTTGTTTCCGGCAGTACTCAGCTATCTGTCAAACAATGCCTGTCCATAGATACTATGCCATTTAAACGTAAGCGTATTTCATACAAGGTTAATCATATGTTTTCGTCTTAACGTTCAACCAGCAATCCACAAATATTTAACAATCTGCTATACAATTTCACTGTATTCGGATTTTTCAAATTAGAGTCTTAAAGAAGGCTTGTAGTTCATTGTTTTAATCTGGGTAATTAATTGTTACTTTGTTATCCCCCATATAAAACTCGCAGCTCATATTGTCAAATAAACCTTCAACAGGTTTAAAGGTATAGGTTTTAAAGCCATCATCTGTGTCAATTCCTAAAAAATATTTGAATGCTATTGTCGCTGGTGCTCCGCTCCAGGCATGATTTTTAGTTCCAAGAATAAAAAAATCTTCCCAAAGGGTGCTGTTCTCGTTAACAGCTAGGTTATAGTATCTTGATACCATCCTACGATAAGCTTCTTCTATGTACCCCATTTGACATAATGCTTCCAATACAAAATTTTCCATAAAAACCGTAGCATTGAAAACCTTTAACAATATTCCTTTTATTTTTTCATAGTTTTCTTTCTCACACAAGCCGGCTAGTACTGCCACAGCATTTGCACGATCATCGACAACGTCTTTACTGGCATAATAAGATCCCTTCCAAAACCTTTTGTTAAAGTTAGAGCCTATCTGCTCTATCCGCTCATTAATAAATGAGTCATATCGATGATCATCGAGCAAGTCTGCCACTTTTTTTACAAATTTCAAAGAAGAGTAGTACCATGCATTTTCCAAAACATCCTGATCAACATTGTACAAGTGATCAAACCAGCTCCAGTCGCCATTTCTATGTTTTAAAAGACCACTTTGCATTTCCCAAAGCATCAAATATTTAACAGATGGCTCGAAACTAAGTTTAAGAACATCCAAATCATTGGTATACTTGTAATATGTGGAAATAATTCCATACTCACCGATTGCAATAAGACTTTGTGCAGGCAACTCGCTCGAGTGAACACCGGGCACACATCCCACCAGCTTGTCTCCCTTACGTAAATTGATAAAATCATAAATACACTTCTTAAGCAGTTTTTGAGCACTTTGGCTAAGAAGGAAAAAAACCTGAGGCGCCTGAACTGCAACATCACCAATCCACTGTCCACGTTCCCGATCGGGGCAATCCATAAAATTATCTCTCATGCATACATATAAAGTACGTGCGGCCTTTTCAACCAATCTATTTGTAATATCACATGAACAGTGAAATTTACCGATTATATCGCAATCATAGCCTGTGTCAAAATACCCAATCTCCATAATCTCAATATCTTGGTCTGTTTCAATAATAAACTTTTCCCCAAAAAGATAAAAATTGGATGTAAATTCATTAATCCCTTCTTTGCAGATATATTCAATTCTATGATTTTTGTACAGGGAATGCTCATCACCGGGACCACCATAGGTTTCATAACGGTCGGTTTTTATATTTAAAACAGTATTTTTTTTTGCTACAAGAACAAAATGTATCAGGGCTTGCGCTGCATGTAAAAACTTAACTTCATAATAATTGTTTTTCTTAAGAGGTTTGCATGAAGTATAAGGAAATTTTTTAATTAGAGGTATGGGCCTCTCATACAAAATCTGCTCTTTATTTGGAGGATATACTATAGAAGATTCAAGATTATGATAATCAGCAGGATTATAAATGTCTTTTTTATCTAAATTTGCATCAAAGCCAATATTGTATCCCCCATATAGATATGATGGCTCTTCATCTCCCTCTGTTTGATAAAAAGCAGGGTGATATTTATATTTAAAGCCAGAATCACTATTAATTCCTATTTTCTCAGCTTCAAAGTACAAGTAAGGTGTACCGGAATCAACATTGTTTCTCCCCTCATTACCATAGTACCAGCACTCAATAGCAATCATATTATGCCCAATATGCAAAAACTTAGTAATATCCACAATATCCGCATAACCGGCCCCTGGGAGGCTCTCCCTAAAAAGTCCGCCTTCAAAAACCACTTGCTTTTCATTTATATACAGCCAGTATTTTGTGTCGACAGAAATAATTGCTTCTACCTTTTCAGGAATTTTGTCTATTAAAAACCTTCTGTAAAATATTACATGCTGATTTGGGGATATACAATCTTTCGTCCATATAAACTTAGCATTTGTTTGTATTGCCTTCATTTTCTGTCCTTTATCATTCCACACTGATTGGGTTATTTAAAAATATCTGAAACTTCCACGCCAAGTATATAGTGTGGCTACTAGGTTTACAAGATAGCAAATAACAAGATAATGTAAAACAATTGCTTACATAAACCTTCATAATATTTCAATATTCATCAATATATTGCTCTCATATTAATCCCCAACTTCTATCTGCTCGGTGCATTGTTAAAATATGGTCTGATTTTAATATTTATTAAAAACACTTAAATCTAATAAAAACTCTTTTAAGCCAATAAAAAGGGTTCCCTTATCATTCTTCCAAGCCTTAATATCTTCCCTTACAATAATAACCTTCTTAAATGAATCTTTAATAGCAACCAGAGGCCTTTCTTCTTGCTCCCTTTTTTCTGCATTTGGCATCATATATGCAGATTGAATATATATTCTATCACTTCCAATATTACAAATAAAATCAACCTCTAACTGTTTGTAAGTATATTCACCTTTTTCTATATTCCTAACTTCTACAAGTCCAACATCAACATTATATCCCCTATACAATAGCTCATTATAAATAATGTTCTCCATAATATGATTTTCTTCATGCTGCCTAAAATTAAGTAAAGCATTTCTTAGTCCAATATCTGTATAATAATACTTACTAGGTGTGCTTATATATTTTCTGCCCTTAACATCATATCTTTCTGATTTGTTAATAATAAAAGCTTCGATTAAATAATCAATATATTTTTTTATTGTTACATCTGTAGTAGTGATCCCATTACTTTTAAAGGTGTCTGAAATCCTTTTTGGATTATTTAAGGACCCAATGGACGAAGCTAAAACTTCCATGAGTTTTTCCATGACTATATCGTCTTTTAAACTATTTCTTTCTACAATGTCTTTTAAGTAAGTTAAATCCAATAATTGTTTAAGATATGTGATTTTTTCCTCATCGCTTTTTTTACTTAAAATTAATGGTAATCCGCCATATGTATAATATTCTTTCCATGCTTCAGAAAAATCAAGTTCAGCAGCTTCATAATATTCTTTAAAAGAAAGTGGTCTAACTCTAATTTCATCACCTCTTCCTCTAAATTCAGTTATAACATCACTTGATAGAAACTTTGAGTTTGAGCCAGTAACATAAATATCTAACTTTCTATTTCTATTTAAACCATTTAATAAACTTTCAAACCCTTCACAAAGTTGAATCTCATCGATTATTAAATAATAAACATTATCATTTACGATTTTCGATTCAATTTGGTCTCTTAATGATTTGCGATCTCTAAGGTCTTCAAACTTATCACTATCTAGATCTATTAAAATAATATTATCAGGAGATACTCCTGCTTTAAGCAGATATTCTTTATAAATTTCAAAAAGCAAAAAAGATTTACCAGATCTTCTAATACCAGTAATAATTTTTATTGCGCTATTTTCTTTTCGATTAATTAATTTTTGCAAGTACAAGTCTCTTTTAATCATATGATCACCTCTATGAATTTAATGCAATATTGCAGTTTTTTCATACTCAAATTAACATAATTAGGGAAAAACGTCAATAAGCACTATGAATTTAATGCAATGTTGCAGTTTTCTCTTAATCATATTAATATTTGATGAATCATTCTTAGATAATTTTTTCTAGTGATTTTTAACTTAAAGGATTATAATGGTCCCATAAAATGAGACCAAATGGCTTTATCGTCATCTTCTTTATACTCTTTACTGATAAAACTTCCCTCAAGCGGGATTTTCACCGTGTCTTTCAGCGACACCGAATAGGAGAGTAAAATCTGATGGGCAGTTTTATCACCTCAAGAAAACAGGTTTTCTATTTTAATATTTTCCAATAGCCTGATTTTAAAGACCCTTCCCTGATAATTATGCTTTTATCTCTTAGTTCTTTTATAGCTCTTTCCACAGTTCTTGTACTTTTGTTAATTAATTCTGCCATTTCATCAGCTGTAACGTTAGAATCCTTTTTAATAATATCTATCAAATAAATCAAACAACTCTTTTGTTCTATGTCTGCTTCTACCTTTATAAAAACCTTCAACACTTAAACCATCCGGTAAGGTTCCGGCAGAATGAATTTCTATTCGATTATCAAAAACATATATTATTGGAGGGTTTTGAGTAACCCAGTCATTATATGTAGCTGCATTAAGCCAAGCTTCTTCAAATGCTTCGTTATCAAATCTTCTTATATCATATCTTCCAATTGCTGCTAAAGATTCATTGTGTTTTATAATCAATACCAATATATATTGTTCCACCTTCAGTATTTAAAAAAGCGACAACTTTTCTTGCAAAGTCTTTATCCACTTTTCTTTTTAATTCTGTTGTTTCGGTTTCATTAAATATCACAGTAAGACCACCTTTTTATTTTTTTATATCAGGTTGTCGGATTAAATGTCGGATTAATTTTACTAGAATATTTTAAAGCGACTGTCAGTATAAAAATCTCCATGTGTATTTCTCTGCTCACAAATAGACTGCACTCATATTAATCCCTAAATTTTTAACGGCTCGGAGCATCGTTAAAAGATGTCTGATGTAAGGTACAAAATTTAACGATTTGCTTCTTAGTAGGTAAATTTTTAAGTATCATATTTTTAGGCAAAAAAATACCACCTATCGTCAAAAATCCTTTTATCAATAGATGGTATTAGATCTGGCGGAGAGGGAGGGATTCGAACCCTCGGAACGCTTCCACGTTCACACGATTTCCAGTCGTGCGCCTTAGACCAGCTCAGCCACCTCTCCAGATGCATGGTATATTTTATATACCAGATAATGATATGTCAATGACATTTAATCGTAATAGTAATCTCTTAGTTCTTTAGCCACTCTTTTTAGAGTTTCTTTCTTAAATTTATCCAGATGAGTTAGTATTGTATATTTAGAAGAACTCATAATATGACCATGAATGATACTATCTTCAAAAATATCTTCTGGTATTCCTAATTTCTTAGGGCTAATCTCACAACCTGCTTCTAATAGAACTCCCTCTATTTTTTCTGTATCAAGTGCCATTACTTTAATATCTAGCTCTTTTTCTACTAAATCATAAAGCCTATTTATTACACACAAGCCAACTCCAACTGAATTTCCATGTAAAGGATGCTCCCATCCTCTTTTTATGTATTCTACATCCCAATAATGTACTAAGTGATGTTCTGCTCCAGAGCCAGGCCTGGTATTGGTATACATACCCATGGCTATTCCTGAAAGAATTAAGGCATCCATAACATTTTTAACAGCCTTTTCATCCCTGTTTTTTAAAAGACTGGCACTCATACTACACTTATCTGCCGCATTCCAAATTAATTGGGCTATTTCATCACAGTAGTGCTCCTTATTAACATCTCTTCCCAATTGCCATTCTCTAACCGCATTGTATTTTGCTAAAACATCTCCAAAGCCTGCTGTAAGCATGGTATAGGGGGCATTTTTAAGAATATCAATATCTGCAAATATGGCAATGGGTACCTTGCCAGGGCAACTTTCCTTTAAGTTATTTATTATTAAAGCTGATGTTATTGAAGCATAACCATCCATAGATGGAGCTGTTCCAAAGGCTACAAAATCTTTTTGCAGATGATAAGCTAAATTTCTTGTAATATCATTTACAACCCCAGATCCTACAGCTAAAAACATATCTATATCTAAGGGCATCCGAATATATACCTCTCCCAAGGTTCTATTATCAGGCACTACACTTTCTAGATACTGAGGAAGTATGTAATGAAGTGCTGTTTGGCCTTTTTCTTCAAGTTTGTTTATTATCTCTTTTCCTGCTACTTCATAGGTTATTTGATCACATATGACCATAAGTTTTTTGGGACTCTTTTTTAATATGAAGTCTACACACTTATCCATAGCCTCTTTTTCTACATATACAGACTCTAGGCCTGGATCATGGGTTAGACCACATTCACACTTATATGTGTTTTTTATTATTTCACTAACTTGTAAATCTCTAAAAGTCATTTTATCTCCTTTTTAACCTACTATTAACTCTAAAACCTTGAATAGGCCAAAGCCTAAAAAGTTACCTACTGCATAACCTAAAAGACCTGTAGCTATTCCCACTAGAATAATACTCTCATTTTTTATGGCCTTTGCTGTGGGTATTACAAAGGCTGGTGAAAAGATACCAGCTACTGAGGTAATAATTACTGTATCTGGATCTATTTTAAACAGTGTAGCTATTAAGAAATGCACTATAACTGTGGCAAATATTACAAAAAAGACCATGCCAAAGATGGGTAAAGATTGGCCAATAATGTTTTTAAGGTCTGCCATTGAGCCTACGGCTAAAGAAAAGACATATACAAAATATTGACCTAGATTATAGGAGACGGGGTTTTTTCTAACCTTTTTAACAAAGGAAAAAACTACCGATATAACTGAGACACATAGCATTATTATGGCTGCATTTGTAGCTTCTTTGGTTAGTAAAAAGGAAAAGCCTACACCAATTGCTAATATACCTAGGGCTAAAAGGAAAATTGGGATACCTTTTTTAATCTTTTCTTTTGTTTCTAGTTTAACTTCTGTAAAGGCTTCATCCTTGTTTTCACTTTCTTGATTCTGATAGACCTTAGGAAACTTTTTAGATAATTTACTTAATATGGGTTTTGCTAGGGTAACTATGAATAGGAAATAGACTCCGCCTACTATTTGGTCTGCAATATTTACTGCAACGATGGTGTTTTTACTAGCATTCAATCCATAGCCTATGGCAAAAAGATTGGGGGTGCCGCCGGTGTAACAGCCTACTAGCATGGAGGCAATCTTTGTATTTTCTTCAATTGCTTTAAATATGAAAACACTAGCTGTGGAAACAAGCAATATGGATACAGAAAGGACCAAAAAAGAAAGTCCTGTTTTTCTAATATCTTTTTTTATGGTCATAAAATCAGAATTAAATAGAATAAGGGCAATGGCAATGGGTATTAATACAGAAGATATGATATCAGAAAGTTCAAAATCTAGGGGTAACCCAGAATTTGCCCATACTATACCTATGGCATAACAAAAAAGTATAGGACCAATTGTTTTAATAATCTTAAATCTATTCTGGAATTTAAGTAATAAAAAAGGGATTAGAAAAAACAAAACTACCTGTATTATTTTGAAAATATCCATACTAAAAACACCACCTTCTCTTCTTCTTTCTTAAATCTTTATGCCTTCCCATTTACCACCTCTAAACCTTAGCATTACTGCTGTTCCCCTCATTATTTGGTCTACTAAAAGACCAATCCAAGCTCCAATAAGACCTAAACCTATGGGATAACAGAGTAAATAGGATAAAATGGGCCTTACAATTGCAACACTTATAAGGGCTATTGTTGTAACAAACTTAACATCTCCGGCTCCTCTTAAGCAGCCGGAATAGACCACCTGGGAGTTTATAAAATAAGCAGTAATAGCCATAATTATTAAAATACCTGAGCCATTTTCTATTACCCTAGGGTCATCTGAGAAAAGTCCCATGAGCCATTTACCTCCAAAAACAAAGAGGGAGGATAATAAAACAGATATTATAAAGGCTATTCTTTGGCCTATCTTAACGTAGAGTCTGGATAGATCTGTCCTCTTTTCTCCCATTGTTTGGCCCACTAGGGCTGTGGTACTAGATCCTAGTCCATTTCCTATACTTGAAGATAGACTTAAAATGTTCATACCTACAATATGGGTTCCATAGTCTACTGTTCCAAGACCTGCTACAATCTTGTTGTAGAGGAAAAAACCTATTCTAAAACTCATTTCTTCTAAGGCTGCATTTCCAGATATATTAACAATAGACTTGATTATTTCCATATCAAAGTTTTTTAAGTCTTCAAATTTAAAGTAAATAAAAGTAGATTTCACTAAAGAGAAAATGGCAATTATAAATCCTGCAAAAATCCCTAAGAAAGTAGCCCATGCTGCTCCTGCAACACCCATGGCAGGAAATCCTAATTTCCCTCCTATTAAAAGATAGTTAAAAATAATGTTTACCCCATTTGCAACTATGTTTGTAGTCATAGCTACCTTGGTATTTCCAACTCCCCTTTGGGCAGCATTTATAGTCATGGTGATGGCTGAAAAAATTGTAGCTCCCATAACAATTTTGTAGTATAGAACAGCATCACCAATTATTTCATCATTAGCTCCTGCAAATCTTAAAAGAGGGCTTGCCGTTGCTATACCTATAATTGTCATGATTACTGCAAGTACAAAGCTAATTAAAAGAGATTGCATTAAAATGTGGTTAGCCTTTTTAGAGTCATTCTCACCTTTTCGTCTGGCAATTAAGGCTGTAACACCTGTGTTTAAGGCTAAAAAGAGCATTAAAATAATGAGCCTAGGCTGTCCGGTAATTCCAACAGCAGTAACTGCAGGAATACCTATAGCAGAAACCATTAAGGTATCAACAAATCCAGTTAACCCACCTAAAACAGCTTCCACTGTAGTTGGAAAAGCTAATCTGTACACTCTACCATAGGCTTCTTTTGTAGAAGGAACTTCCCCATATAAGGTTTCATTTTTCAACATATGCCTAGGTTCAAATAGTCTTTTTATCATTTATATTTTTCTCTTTAATACTTTATTCTTAATACAATATACCATACTCTAGAAAATATATTCTTTTAACTTTTACTTATGCTATAGTAAAAACAGATAAAGGCTTAATAAAATTTTACTTAAAAAATATTTGAGGAAAAATCTATGGGACTAAACACAAGACAAAGATTTGTTAACACCCTAACTGGCCAAGAAACTGATAGAGTTCCTTTTATGAGAATTTTCGGGGGCAGCAATTATGCCTTGCCAACTTGGAAAAAAGAAAGACCCTGGCTTTCAAGTAATATTGACTCTTTATTAGGGTTTGAGGGCAGATACAGAGGTTGGGATATTGTGCCAGCTAACTTTTCTTTTAATACGCCGATGACTGGTAAGTTAATTGAAGAAAAGGATCAATATGACCTTTATCAAAATCAAATAGGTGAAATAAAGTATGTAAATAAAGAAAAAAGCCAAGACTTTCACTCTTATGTCTATAAATATGCCTTAGAAAATGAAAATGACTGGGATAGAATAAGGCCCTATGTTGTAGGAAATGTAAAAGCTCGATTGCCTAATAACCTAGATGACCTTGTTGAACTATACAAAAATCGGGATTTCCCCTTGCAATTAACCTGTGGTGGAGTTTATGGATTTATAAGAAACTTAGCTGGAGATGAAAACCTATGTTATTTGTTTTATGACAATCCTTCTTTGGTTAAAACAATAATAGGTGAATACATGGAAGAGCTCTTTAAATTATGGGAAATCTTATGCCAAAAAATTGACTTTGATTTAATAGAAAGCTGGGAAGATATGGCCTATAAAGGAGGCTCCATTATTTCACCAGAACTCTTTTATGAATTTCTAGCTCCTCATTTTAAGAATATGAGAAAATTTGCTGATGCCCATAACATTCCTCTTGTAATGGTAGACTCTGATGGCTATACAGACCATTTAGCACAATGGCTTTTTGACAGTGGAGTAAATGCCCTATATCCCTTTGAGGTAGGGGCAGCTTGTAATCCCAAAGAGGTTAGAAAAAACCTACCTTTTTTAGGAGGAATAGGGGGCTTAGACAAAGGATGTATGGCTTATGATAAAAAAACAATGGATATGGAACTGGAAAAAGCTCAAGAATTGATTAAGTTGGGAAGGTTTATTCCAGGCCCTGACCATATGGTTTTAGCAAATGTTCCCTTTGAAAATTATGAATATTTTATGAAACAACTTAAGTCTATAATTTTAACTACAAAAATTGGATAATTTCTCCCTTTTTCTCTCTATCATCTTTACACTTTGCCTTTTATGAGTTAGTATGATAAGAAGCGGATTTTTGGAAAATATTTACAAAATGTTCCAAAAGGAAGGAGAAAAAAATGACAGAAAACAAAACATTATTAAAATGGGTAGATGAGATGGCTGATCTTACTACTCCGGACGAAATTGTTTGGATTACTGGTGATTCTAAGCAATTAGACGACTTAAGACAAGAGGCACTAAAAACCGGGGAATTATATAAGCTTAACGAAGAAAAATATCCTGATTGCTATCTGCATCGTACTGCAGTTAACGACGTAGCTCGTGTTGAACATCGTACCTTTATTTGTTCAAGAGAAGAAAAAAATGCGGGCCCAACAAATAACTGGATGGCTCCTCAAGAAGCTTACGACAAACTAGGAAAGCTTTTCAAAAACAGCATGAAGGGCCGCACAATGTATGTTATTCCTTATTCTATGGGACCTATTGGATCAAAGTTTTCTAAAGTAGGTATTGAACTTACAGACTCAATCTATGTTGTTATGAACATGGTTATAATGACAAGAGTTGGTAAGGAAGTATTAGAAGTATTAGGAAATTCTAACGATTGGGTTAGAGGTCTTCATGGAAAAGCTGATATAGATGAAGAAAACAGATACATCTGTCACTTCCCAGAAGATAACACCATTTGGTCAGTTAACTCTGGTTATGGCGGAAACGTTCTATTGGGTAAAAAGTGTTTTGCACTAAGAATTGCTTCTTATCAAGGAAAGCAAGAAAATTGGATGGCCGAACACATGCTTATTCTAGGTGTTGAATATCCCAATGGAGATACAAAATATATTGCAGCTGCTTTCCCATCAGCTTGTGGAAAAACCAATCTTGCAATGTTAATTCCTCCTGAAGTTTATCAAAAACAAGGTTACAAAGTATGGACAGTAGGCGATGACATAGCCTGGATTAGAAAAGGTCCTGACGGAAGACTTTGGGCCATCAATCCTGAAAATGGATTCTTTGGAGTTGCACCTGGAACAAACTTAAAATCTAACCCTAACGCTCTTCACACAACAGAAAAAGATACAATCTTTACAAACGTTGTTCATGATTTAGACAACAATACAGTTTGGTGGGAAGGTTTAGATAATAATCCACCAACCAACGCTCTAGATTGGAAGGGTAATAAGTGGACAGCAGATTCAGGCGTTAAAGGTGCACATCCTAATAGTAGATTTACTTCATTAGCAACAAATTGTCCTTCAATTAGTTCAGAATTTGATTCACCCGACGGAGTTCCTCTTTCAGCTATAGTATTTGGTGGAAGAAGAGCAAAAACAGCTCCTTTAGTTTACCAATCCTTTGACTGGGAAAATGGAGTTTTTGTAGGTTCTATTATGGCATCTGAAACAACAGCAGCAGCCTCTGGTGCAGTTGGTGTAGTTAGAAGAGATCCTATGGCCATGCTTCCATTCTGTGGATACAACATGGGAGACTACTTCCAACACTGGTTAGACATTGGCAAAGACATAAAAGATAAGGCACCTAAGATTTTCCACGTTAACTGGTTTAGACTTGATGATGAAGGAAATTTCATCTGGCCAGGATTTGGAGAAAACTTAAGAGCACTTCTTTGGATTTTAGACCGTTGTGATGATAAGGTAGATGCAGTTGAAACAGCTATTGGCTACTTACCAAAACTTGAAGATATCAATACAGAAGGTATTGATATTACAAAAGAAGCTATGGAAGAACTATTAAGCGTGGACAGAGACCTTTGGCTTGAAGATGTAGCATCTGTTGAAGAGTTTTATGGCAAATTTGGAGACACTCTACCAAAAGAAATGTCTGACCAATTAGCTTTGCTTAAGGAAAAACTTTCCAAGTAGTAAAGAAAAATACTTAAGAACAATATTAAAACACGGAGAAATCCGTGTTTTTCTAATATCCTCTATTTGCAGGTTTTAAATTAGCTTTTAACCCCTTTTATTTTATAGACCTTACTTCACACTCTTTTTTTTAAAGTGCCTAGAATCTTCTTGTAGAAGGTTTTAAGATGTTTTTATTCCAGCTCTACCTTCTTTGAAAAGTCAAAGGCATCCATTACAAAAATTGTTGCCCCACCAACTACGTATTCTACAGGGTCCATATATATGTATTCTCCATGCACACCAGTGGAATAAGGAGGTATAGGATCTACAATGGTTCTTTTTTTACAATTTTCCTTGATAATATCAATTGCTTCATCAACCTTCTTATCTTCAACCCCTAAAAGTAAAGTTGTGTTTTTAACCTTTAGAAATCCTCCAGATGAAGCTAGCTTTGTTACCTTAAAGTTTTTTTCGGTTAATTTTGTCAATAAAGCCTTTGAGTCCGCTTCTTGGATTATTGCAAGTATTAATTTCATATATAACCTCCCTGATTCTTTTAAACTTGATTAATGTATTTTTCCACTTTTTTAGGAGTGTCAAAAGCTCCTACAAAAACTATAGTATCCTCATCATATAATTCTGCATCTGGCCCTGGTGAAAGTATAACATTTTGTCCTCTTTTTATGGCAATTATTGTTGCTTGAGTATTTTGCCAAAACTGTAAAGACCCTATATTTTTCCCAATTATCTTAGAGTTTGGTAGCACCTTAACTTCATAATTGGGGAAATTTGATTTTAGTCCTGAAAAAGTGTTTTGTGACTTTAAAATTGTGGATAAAATAGACTGCATTTTCTTATTTACATCCACATTTAAATCAATAAGCTCCTTTAATTCAGTCTGCATTTCCTTTTGAAGGCTGGCACTGTCATAATCCACAAGATATCTTTTGGCATTATCTGAAGAAACAATAAAAACTCCACTATTTCTCTTAATTTTTACTACTTTCATATCAGCCAAAAGAGCTAAAGCCCTTCTTATAGTCTCAGGAGAAACTTGATATTCAGAAGACAAAAGAGACCTTCCTGATATCTTTTGATTTTCCTTCCATTCTCCATTAACTATTCTATTTGCAATATCTCTTGCGATCATGAGATACATAGGTTTTTTCAAAACTTTTAAAATCCTCCTAAGTGGTTCTACAATTATATACTGCCATACTCTTGATGTAAAGAGTATGGCAGTTGAATCTTTTTTCTTATCCACAGTTTTTCTGTGGATAACTCATTTTCTGTGGATAACTTTTAAAATCTCCATATTTTTTCAAATTTTTACTCTTTTTTCTCTTGTATGAGCTCAATTTCTTTGATATATTATATTCCCCTGTTGATAAGATTATAATTATCCACAGAATACAAAAGATAATCTGGTATTTGTAGAAATATCTGCTTGTCTTTTTTAAAATATAGAGGTAGAGAGTTAATGACCGTACAAGACATTTGGAAAGATGCCATTTTGAATATTGAAGGAGTTATGGGTGAACTAAACTTTAAAACCTGGATTTTGCCCTTAGAACCTTACATGATCGATGGTGACAACTTTATACTCATTACCCAATCAGATTTTTCAAGAAACTACCTAGCAAACTACAAGCTCTTATTAAAAAATGCTATTTCTGATGCTGCGGCAATGGATTTAATCCCTTTGTTTAAACTAAAAAATGAAATCAAGGAATATCAAGAATCTGATAATTTAAATTTCCCTATATATGATACGTATGTGGAGTCTCAGCTACAAGATAAGTTTGTTTTTTCAAATTTTGTAACTGGCTCCTCAAATCAATTTGCTAGAGCAGCAGCTGAGGCGGTTGTGGATAATCCTGGATATACCTACAATCCGCTTTTTCTTTATGGAGAAAGTGGAATAGGAAAAACCCACCTTATGCACGCCATTGGAAATGCTATTGCTGATGAATTTCCTGATAAAAAAATCCTATATGTTCAAAGTGAATCTTTTACAAATGAAATGATAAATGCTATAAAAACGGCTAAAAGTAAAGAATTTAGAGAAAAATATAGGAATTTGGACGTTTTACTAATAGACGATATTCAATTTATTACAGGAAAAGAGGGAACACAAGAGGAGTTTTTCTACACCTTTGAAAAGCTTTATTCCTCTAATAAACAAATTGTAATAACCTCTGATGTTATCCCCAGTAAAATGGCAAGACTAGAAGAAAGACTAAAGACCCGTTTTCAACAGGGTCTAATGGCAGATATGCAAACTCCAGATTATGAGACTAGAGTTGCCATACTTGAACAAAATTCTTTAAAGTCAGAGTACAATATTTCTAAAAATGTAATTGAGTTTATAGCAAAAAATATATCTTCAAATGTTAGAAACCTTCAAGGGGCTTTAAATAAGACTGTAGCTCATGCAAGAGTTTTTGGCGAAGATATAAGTATTGATCTGGCTAAAAAAGCCCTTAAAGATATGATTGATGAAACAGCTACAAATGATATTTCTATACCAAGTATTATAGAAACAGTAGCAAAATACTATAATATAACCACAAAAGACATAATTTCTCCCACTAGAAAAAGTAATATTGCTTTTCCTAGGCAAATAGCCATGTATATCAGTAGGGTTAAGACAAATTCTTCTTTGCCTACAATTGGAAAATATTTTGCAGATAGAGATCATACTACTGTTTTATACGCTTGTGATAAGGTAGCAGAGAAGATAAAAACAGATAAAGAACTAGAAAATGATATAAATACCTTATTAGATAAACTAAGTTATTAACAGGAAGCTGTGGATATGTTGATAACTTTTCTGTGAATAAGTGACTTTTTGGCAAATAAAAGACTTGTCCACTTTTTTATCCACATATACACTATCTAAATTTTATCCTTATTTAAGCACTAAATTTAGATATTAACAAATTAACAGGCCCTACTACTACTACTACTATATAATTAAGTAAAAGGAGAGAATTATGAAATTCACATGTTCTAGGAGAAATTTACAAGACGCTACAAACAGCGTAATAAAAGCGGTATCCACAAATCCAGTTATGCCAGTATTAAGTAACATCTATTTAAAGGTAAAGGATAATCAAATTATATTAAGGGCCTATGATAACGAAATAGGTATTGAATCAACTAAAAATGCTGAGGTTTATCAAGAAGGAGAGATTTTAGTAAATGCAAGACTCTTTTCTGATATTATAAGAACTTTAGGGGATGAAGAAGTAGAAATAAATACAGAAAATAATAATTTAGTTATTTTATCAGGAAATGCTGTTTTTAAAATAAGATGGCTACCAGTAGATTCTTTTCCACCAATTCCTGTAGTGGATAAGGGAAATAGAGTACAAATAAATAGTGAGTTTTTAAAAAACATGATAAGAAACACTCTATTTTCTGTAAGCTCTAATGAACAAAGACTTATACTTACTGGGGCCTTGTTTGAAAGCCAGGAAAACTGCTTTAAAATGGTAACTTTAGATAGTTTTAGAATGAGTATTAGAAAAGAATATATTTTAGGAAACAAAGAGGAATTTAAATTTGTTATTCCTGGAAAGACTCTTTCTGAACTTTTAAAGCTTTTAACAAAAGATGATCTGGAAATAAACATATACTATGAAAAAACCCAGGTCTTATTTGAGTTTGATAATTTAAGATATGTATCAAAACTTTTAGAAGGTGAGTATTTTAATTATTCTGCAATAATTCCCAGTGACTTTATAACAACAGTTGAATTTAATGTAGAAGCCTTTAAAGAAATTGTTGAAAGAAATATGTTAGTTTCAGAAGCAGGGAAAAAGGCACCTATTGTTTTAAATATTAAAGATAATCTATTAACAAGCTCAACAGTAGGAGAATCAGGTAATGTAACAGAAACCTTAGTTGTTAAAAAAGAAGGAAGAGATATAAATATTGGCTTTAATGCCAGATATCTATTAGATTCAATAAAGGCTGTTGAAGATGAAGTTGCAAAAATATGTTTTGTTGGAGAAACTAGCGCATGTATTATTACTCCTTTAAAAAGTGATGAATATCTATATTTATTATTACCTGTAAAAATTGCTTGATAAAAGGATGAGTAATGCTTTTAGAAAAAGTACTTCTAAAAAACTTCAGAAATTATGAATACCAAGAAATTATACCTAAAAAAGGTATTAATATAGTTTATGGAAGAAATGGCCAAGGTAAAACAAATTTACTTGAAGCCATTTTTCTGTGTTCAACCGCTAGATCTCATAGGACCTCTAAAGATATTGACTTAATTAAAAATGGCCAAGATTTTTATTATATTGAAATTGAAGGAAAAAGAGATGAAGAACCCTTTTCTATATCTATACACAGTAACAAGAAAAATTCAAAAAACACTAAAAGAACCATAAAAGTAAATGATATAAATATTAAAAAAATTGGTGAACTTATGGGCATCTTTAACTGTGTTATGTTTTCACCAGAAGATTTAGACATAATTAAGGGAGGACCTGCAGAAAGAAGAAGATTTCTTGATATTTTAATTAGCCAAATAAACCCTCCCTATTTTTATAACCTACAAGAGTACTATAGAATTGTTAAACAAAAAAATGCATATTTAAAGATTTTAAGTAATAGCAATCAAGATCCTATCCTTTTAGATGTATATAATCAAAAACAAGCAAAAGTCGGATTTTTAATAAATAAAGAAAGACAAGCTTTTGTAAATTTATTAAGTGAAGATGTAAAAGAAATAAATGGCCAATTTACAAAGGATAAAGAAAAGCTAGAAATTAAGTATAATAGTGAGCAAAAAGAGCTTTGTGAAAGTGAAGAAGAGTTTTATGAAGTGTTAAGTAATAATAAGAGTAAAGAAATCCGGAATCAAAGTACGATATATGGCCCACATAGAGATGATTTAGAGATATTACTTAATAATTATAATATCAGAGAATATGGATCACAAGGACAACAAAGGACAGCTGTTTTATCTTTAAAGTTTTCTGAGATTAATATAATTAAAAATAAAACCAATAAAAACCCCATAATATTACTAGATGATGCTTTGAGTGAACTAGACTTAACAAGAAAAAGAGCTCTTTTAGAAAAGATTGAAAACAATCAAACCTTTATTACCTGTACAGAAAAGAGAACCTACATGACCTTATCTGGAGATATCAATTTTTTTAATGTAAATGATGGAATTATTAAAGGCTTTTAATGTATGGAACAGGTGATTGAAAATCAACATGGTAAATTGCAAAAGTAAATTCCAGTATTAATACAATAACATAAATGCAAGATTAACTGCAGGTTTTAATAGCTAATTTAATTGAAAATGACAAAGT